>VSSQ01000072.1_pt1 | contig 151120 bp, 131 predicted proteins | sample 4763081 | NCBI WGS metagenome assembly VSSQ01 (sample SAMN12137344, study PRJNA551015) | bioreactor metagenome | isolation source: SDC9 anaerobic chlorinated ethene degrading culture | place: USA: Knoxville, Tennesee | collected 2015-01-01 | reverse complement strand
ATTCTCAGTCAAAAATAGGCTATTTTTGAGTTGTGGATAGTTATCTTGAGAGTTTGGGATAGTTATCTCAGTTTAAAATAAGCTTATAATTATTCTTTACAATAGTGTTATGAAGTCAAGGGATAGGATTTTAGGGAGTTAGGATAGCTATCTTTTGCAACTACTTTTTTAACGTGGTACTAAATATATTTATTATGTAATAAAAGAATTATTCTCTTTTTTGTTTGGGATATTGGAAATAAGTTTGTAAGTTTGCCACATAATCTTCTCATTAAATATGAAATGATTCTTTACTCCAACATATTACCCCCAATACAATGTGACTCTTTAATAAAAAGAAGTACCACCACTTTGTATGGTGTTTTATGTCTTATAGAAGGAAGTTTTATTCTTTCAATCAAAGAGCAGTCTACTTATTTTTTTACAAATTTACTTCGTATAAATAAAGTAATCCTACATCCTTTAGACACGATTAGGGGCTAGAGTAGTGTATATAATACAAACGACACACTCCAAAAGCCCCAGCAAATCAGAAAATCTTAATATGAATACTAAATATTCGATGTTTAGGAATATTAAGTTAAGGATTGCTTATTTAAGTAGCCTTTTTGATGAATGAATGAATGAATGAATGAATTTGTAAACAAAAAAATTAAACAATCATGAGTAAAAATACAATATTATATGCAATAATATTCTCAGTAATATTGTGCTTAAGTGGAAATACAGCATTCTCTCAACTTAAAGTAAAGGGAGATAATGGAAAAGTTATTATAGGAACAGTACCTGATGAATCTTCTCAACAATATGTGGAAGACTTTGATAACATTTTATCTGCTTCAATATTTGGCAAAGGAGAATTTTATCGTTCAGGAGCAAAACTCTCATTTGGGGACTTTGGAAGAAGGGATTATTGGGGATGGAATGTTTTTGTTGGAGAATATTATACTACAGAACCTACTGATACTGATAAACTATGGTTACATGGAAAGAATGGATTTTATCTTACCTATGGAAGAGCAGAGCCAAAACAAACTATTCTTTCATTTAATGTAAATGGAGATAGAAGATTGCATTTAAATACAGAATTATTTGCTCAAGGATTAAAAATACCTGCCAATTCATCAAGTCAACAAAATGCAGGTATAATAAAAAGTTCCTTAGATAAGATAAACAAAATAGAGGGAATAACTTATCAATATAAATTTTTTAATAATCAAACAAGCAGTTCTACACAAGGAGGTTCTGCTAAAGAAATAGCAGATGCTGTATTCTTTAACAACTTAAATGAGCAAATGAATAATTATGCCCCTCAAAAGAATGGATTTAATTCAAACCAACTTAAAGAGTTTTTCCCTGAATTAGTAGAAACAGATAAAGATGGCAATAGTTATATAGATTACACAGGACTTATTCCAGTGTTGGTAGAGGCAATAAAAGAACAATCAAAAATAATTACAGCACAAAGTCTTAAATTAAAAGAAATGGGCTTATTGTCAGAAGATATTTCAACAATGAGTGAATCAAGTACAGATAGCAACTTTACAACAAAAAGCTCAACTTCAGATACAAATACAACAACAGATACAATAAATTCTATTTTAGCAAATGCTTTCCTATATCAAAACACACCTAACCCATTTAATACCACAACAGAAATAAAATACTTCTTACCAGAAGGAAGTACAAATGCTTATATTTATGTATTTAACCTTCAAGGAAATTTATTATTAACATATAATTTAAGCGATAATGGTTTTGGTTCTGTTATAATTAATGGTTCTTCATTAAATGCAGGAATGTATATTTATTCTTTGGTTGTTAATGGACAAGAAGCAGAAACAAAACGAATGATACTTACTAAATAAGGAAGGAGGTGTGAAATGAAAAAAATATTAATATGTATTCTTATTACATTTCTTTCTTCCTCTTATCTGTTTTCTCAACAAAGCATAAGTTATAATGTAAGTTTTTCTCCTTATACAATAACAGATACTTTGTATAATGACAGTATCGTATATAATAAAATTGTAATAAATGATTGCTATTTAACATCAGATGTTGGCAAACCAGTATTACCGGTTAAATATGTTCGTTTACTTATACCAAGAGGGACAAGAGCAACAAATGTGATAATTAATCAAATAAGCAATAATCAAACACAAACCTTATTACATAAAGTTTGTTATGCTACACCTCCTATTATTTTAGGTGAATCTCTTGAAAACGTAGAAGAAGAATATGATACTATATTATATTCTCAAAGTACACCTTTCCCTACTTCAAGAGTATCTATAGTAAGTCAGAATTTTTTCAGAGGTAACTGCATTGTTACAATAGCAGTTTATCCTATTCTTTATACGCCTTCTATTAATCAAATCTCTTATGTGCCTAATATTAGCTTTTCATTAAATTATGTTTCTGATTCAAACTATTTAAAAGATATGTATTTTGATGAAAAAGATAGAGGATTATTATCTCATATGATAGATAATCCAGATATTGTAACACAATTTGCACCTGTTAATTTATCGCCTGCAAGCAGTGGAACAAAGAATATTTCTGTTAATGCTAAATATTTGGTTGTAACAGAAAGAAAACTACTCCCAGCCTTTGCAGAATTATTGGATTGGAAACGAAGAAAAGGACTTCCTTCTCAAGCTGTAGCAATAGAAGATATTTTGGCAGATCCTGACTATAATAATGGCGATGCACATGATATTAATGATGATGCAGGTAAACTGCGTCAATTTCTTTATGAAGCATACAATAAGGAGAATGGAGTAGAATATGTTTTATTAGCTGGGGCTAATATTCCTATAAGAAAAAAAGGTGATTTGGAATATGAAAATTATAGGACTCCAACTGATTTATATTTTTCTGATTTTGATGCTAATTGGGATTTAGATGGAGACCAATTATATGGAGAATATCCAGATGATCCATTAGATAGATTTTCAGAAATATATGTTGGTAGACTTATGTCCCAAAATGAATGGGAAGTTAGAAATTGGACAAGGAAAGTTTTAGTTTATGAACAAAACCCAGGTAATGGAGATGGTTCTTATCTTACAAAAGCGTTTTTTACTCAAGCAGATTTTCTTCAGGAACATAACATGTTTGAAAAATGTTGGAAGCCAGAAATAGAAAATAATCTATCAGTTACATTATTTGAAGAAGACCATGGTGTTGAAGGAGGATATAATACAGAAAATACTCCAAGTTTTCCAACAGGTGCAGATGTTATTAATGAATTTAATAATCATCATGGGTTAATAGGTTTTTTAAATCATGGTTCACCTAATCGAGTTAGTGTAGCTACTAAAGGAGATAATTATTTTGGCGTGGGAGAACGTACAACTTATAATGTAACTTCTTTTGATTATGAAGCAGGTCCATCTACGATTTTAGAAGATGGAAATGGATTTGATAATATGACTAATTATTGTTATCCTACAATTTTATTCTCTATATCATGTAGAACAATGCCTTTTGACAACTGGGATGAATGGAATGAAGGCTATAGACGTAATATGGGAGATGCATATACAAGTGTAATTAAAGGAGGAGGTCCTGTTTATATAGGTAATACCCGTGATGCTTGGGTATCCTCAGGAGGAGGAGGAGTTGTTACTATCGGGCAAAATTTCTTTAAAAGTGCATTTCAAAACGTTACATATAATTTAGGTAAAATGTTTTCATTTGGAAAAGAAAGTCTCTCTTATGCAGAATGTGTATCTAATTTTATGGGATGTCCAGAAACAGAATTCTGGACAGCAGTACCTAATAATTTTACTAATGTAAGTTATCAAGAAAACGGTAGCTCTCTTTCTGTAAATGCAGGAGTTAATGATGTTTCTATTTGTGTAATGAGTGCTTTGGATAATGGGGAAACTTATTATCAAAAAATAGATAATGTATCTTCTTTTAATTTCCAAAATATATCTAAACCATATAATGTAACTATAACAAAACATAACTATTACCCTTATTTATTTAATCCTAACGATTTATATATACAAAATGTTAATTGGGATAATGAAAGGGTTATTTCTGCAAATAGATTTTTTATTGGTACAGATGTAACAAATAATATACCTTTTGGAAATGTAATTATTAACGCTCCTGCAAATATACTATTAAAACCTATTGAAGATGTAATTATTCAATCAGATTTTGAAGTTGTAAGCGGAGCAAGTTTTGAAATTAAAATAAATAATAACGATGAAAACACATGTTTATAAATTAGTATTGGGGTTTGTATTAACTCTATTACTAGGCATTAACCTTAATGCACAAGACTATGAGTATATTCCATTGGTTAAACCTCGTATTCAGATTTGGACATGCGATTATCTTAGTTGTGAAGGAAATTATGTTTTCAGACGTTTTGCTCTTACAGACGAAGACACTTTAATAGAAGGAGATAATTATAAGAAACTTTATTTCTTTACTGATTCTGTATTTAATTCTTTAACAGCAGAATGCATTGGAGGTTTTAGAGAAAACGAACAAAAACAGGTTTTCTATAAAGGCAAAATAATAACTCCGGGATATTCTGTAAGACCAGGTTTAATTTATGATTTTTCTTTAAGTGTTGGAGATACATTTTCTAATGATTTTTATTCTAATCTTATTGGTTATTCATTGGTTCTTGAAGTAAAAGATATAGATACAATATATTATGCTGGAGCTCAAAGAAAGAGATTTAAAATAGGAGAAATGGCTGGCACATCTATTATCGCTCAAATTATAGAAGGAATTGGCAATACTCAAGGATTGATGTTTGATATGTATTCTAATTTACTTTTATGTCCTCCTAATGGCAGGAATCGTTGCTATGAGTATAATGGAGAATTGCTTTATCATGACAATCCTTCACAAGATTGCATAACTCCTCTTTATGGGCTTAATGAGATAAAACTTGAAGATAATTCAGTAACTCTTTATCCTAACCCAACAAACAAAGACGTAAATATAAGTTCTGAGAATATTATTAATTCAGTTGAAGTATTTAATTCTATTGGACAAAAGGTTTATCAAACTAATGTAAAGGCAAAGGGAAAAACTTTTGATATTAATTCTCTTTCAAAAGGAGTTTATATTATTGGAGTAAATACTGATAAGGGATATTCGAGAAAGAAATTGATTAAGGATTAGTTTTGTCTTTCCTTTGATTTTTGTTAGAATTTCTCTAATCTTAAAATAACCCTTAGTTATGCAAAAATAACTAAGGGTTTTTTTGAAATAAGTCAAGGTTATTTTCTCCTAATTAAAGGATATTCTATCTCAAAATATTAGTCTTATGTTTTAGAGTTATATTTTATAAGGTTTTTCTTGGCTTGTTTTTATAAATTTCAGATATTTGCAATTCAGAATTAATAAATAATAAATATAAACTTGATATATGAAGACTGTAATTGTAGGAACTGGATATGTAGGATTAGTTACTGGAACTTGTTTTGCTGAAATGGGCATTGAGGTTGTATGTGTTGATATTGATAAGGCTAAAATAGAGAATTTGAGAAAGGGTATTTCCCCAATATATGAGCCTGGATTGGATGAAATGATTGAAAGAAATGTTGCAAAGAAAAGGCTTAGTTTTTCAACCTCTTTAAAAGATTCTTTGGAAGGAGTTGATGTTGTTTTTAGTGCTGTAGGTACTCCTTCGGATGAAGATGGTAGTGCTGATTTGAAATATGTTTTGGATGTTGCAAAAGAGGTGGGTGAGAATATAAACAGTTATTGTTTGATTGTTACTAAAAGCACTGTTCCTGTTGGGACTGCTCAAAAGGTTAAGAAAGCAATTCAAGACGCTTTGGATAAAAGAGGAAAGAAAATAGATTTTGATATAGCTTCCAATCCTGAGTTTTTGAAAGAAGGAAATGCTATTAAGGATTTTATGTTCCCTGACAGGATTGTGGTTGGAGTTGAGTCTGAAAGAGCAAGAGATTTAATGGATAAACTCTACAAGCCTTTCACTCTTAATGGACATAATATTATTTATATGGATGTTCCATCTGCTGAAATGACAAAGTATGCTGCCAATGCAATGCTTGCTGTTAGGATTAGTTTTATGAATGAGATTGCCAATCTTTGTGAAAAAGTTGGAGCTGATGTTTCAATGGTTAGAAAAGGAATTGGAAGCGACCCAAGAATTGGTAGCAAGTTTCTTTATTCTGGAATAGGTTACGGAGGCTCTTGTTTCCCTAAGGATGTGAAAGCTCTTTATAAAACAGGCTTAGAAAATGATATTGAATTGAAGGTTGTTAGAGCTGCTGAAGAAAGAAACGATGAGCAAAAGCTTGTTCTTTTCCATAAACTAAAAACCATTTATCCTGATTTGAAAGGAAAAACAATTGCACTTTGGGGATTATCTTTCAAACCTGAAACTGATGATATGAGAGAAGCACCTTCATTATATATTCTTGAAGCACTTTCAAAGGAAGGTTGCACAATTAAAGCCTATGACCCAATTGCAATTGAAGAAACAAAAAGACGTTTACCAAACATCAAAGTTGAATATTGCAACGACCCTTATGAAGCATTGGAAAATGCTAATGCTCTTTTGCTTTTGACAGAATGGAAAGAATTTCGTTTGCCTTCATGGAAAAGAGCTAAGGAATTAATGAAAGATTTAGTCCTTTTGGATGGAAGAAATATTTATGATGGAAAAGAGATGAGAGAATTAGGTTTCTATTATGAGGGAATTGGTACAAGATAAAAAGAATATGAAAGAAATATTAGTTACTGGAGCAGATGGACAACTTGGCTCTTGCTTAAAGGAAATTCATTCAAACTATCCTGAATATGTGTTTCATTTTACCGATTATAAGGAATTGGATATATGCTCTCAGGAGAGTATATCCAATTTTTTAGATACACATAATATATTTGCAATAATAAATTGTGCTGCATATACTGCAGTTGATAAAGCAGAAACTGAAGAAGAAAAAGCTTTTAACTTGAATGCGGATGCTCCAAAACTACTTTCAATTGAGGCTTCCAAAAGAAACATTCATTTAATTCATATATCAACAGATTATGTTTTTGATAATTCAAATAATACTCCTATTTCTCCCATAAATAAAGCAACTTCTCCAAAATCTGTTTATGGGAAAACTAAATTGGAAGGAGAGAAGTTTATTCAAGAATTTGCTAATTCCTACACCATAATCAGAACTGCATGGCTCTATTCTGAATATGGTAATAACTTTGTTAAAACAATGATACGTTTGGGTAAAGAGAAAGAAAGCCTTAATGTTGTTTACGACCAAATTGGTTCTCCAACCTATGCAAAAGATTTGGCAAAGGTAATTATGCAGGCAATAATTAAATCAAATTCTTCAACAAAAGAAATCCTTCATTATAGTAATGAAGGAGTATGTAGTTGGTATGATTTTGCAAAAAAGATAATGGAGCTAAACGGACTTAGTTGTAAGGTTAATCCAATTCTTTCAAAGGATTATCCTGCTCCAGCAGAAAGACCTGTTTATAGTGTTTTAGATAAAGATTCAACAAAAAAATACTTGAATATATCTATTCCACATTGGGAAGATAGCCTAAAGGAATGCTTAGTTGCTCTAAACAATAAATAAGCTTATTCAATTAGAATAAGCTTATAAGAACAAAAAGCCAATGGGCTCCAATTCCTGCAAATAGTCCTCCAATTGTATGTGAAAGAATAGCCTTTCCTGTTAGTTTTCTATATCCAAGTGAATCCAACATTGCTGTGTGAGTACTTAAATATCCACTCCAACACATTCCCATTGCAGTGAAAACAGCAACTGCATTTCCGTCAAGTAATCCATCTGCTTGAAACTTTGGAACTAAACCTAAAGCAGCTCCAACAGCACCAAGTGAAGTTATAGGGAATGCAACTAACTCTGGATTAGTAAAACCAAAGAGCCATTCGAACACGAAACCTATCTTTCCTGCAAGATAAGGTAAAACTGCTATTCCTTCATAAGCTTGACCAGTGTATCCAGTAGCTGAAGGTCCAAAAGTAAGCATCATAACAAAAGTAGAAATAATTAATACTCCAGGAATAATTGCAAGTCCTAAGTCCACTCCGGTTTTCCCTCCATCAAGAATTGCGTTTAGAGTTCTTAAGAATATACTACCTTCTGATTTAAAGGAGATTTGTTGTTCATCTCCTCCAACAACATTTTCAGTTTTTAATTCAGGATATTTCTTAATTGTCATTTTTTGCATTATTCTTGTTGAAACAATACTTCCAATAACAGCTCCAACCAATCCAATCAAAGCAGCTGAAAGATGTCCTCTTCCTGCCATAAAAATAATAACAACTAATCCCATTCCAAAGGCTGTTCCAAAATTAGTTAGGGAAATAAGTTGATATTTTTTAAAGTACTTACTGAAGTTATTATCCTTTGCCAAAGAAATTATAGCTGGATTATCAGAAAGAAAAGTTAAAACGGCTCCCAATGCAGCAACTCCTGGTAAATTATATAAAGGTTTCATTAAAGGTTTTAATAAAACTTCAAGCAAACGAACAACTCCAAACTCTGTAAGAAGTTTGCCCAATGCTCCTGAAAGAACAGTAATACCCATAATGTAAAGAACTGTATCAATCAAAAGACTGTAAGAAGTTTGCATTATTGTGTTTAGCATATTTGGCAATCCCATTTTATTGCTAATAAAATAGAATACGCCAAAGAAAATTACAAGAAATATACCTGCTTCAATTCTTCTCTTTGTAAGAAATTTTAATGATTTAAAATTCATCGTTTATATTTTTTATTCAATTATTATCTTTCTAATACTTTCATTTGCCAACGAACGCCAATATTAAATGTATTGTATTTTACATCAGCATTGTTGCTTGCCCAAAATGCATGAATACGAACATCATTCTTGTCTTTAATTGGGAAGTATTCCATTCCAATTCCATAAAATAAATATTCTGTTCCTGGAACAACATATCTATCATATACAAATATCTCTTGTGGATTTTGTGCTTTGTTTTGGTCGTAACCAACCTTAGCAAATACTCTTAAATTCTTATTTATATTATATATCCCATTTCCAATTATAGAATAGTCGTCAAAAAAGTTGCTTTGCTCAGATGAGGCTCTATTCATTAAATCAAGCTCCAAAGAGAATTCCCCAACGTTGAACTTATTACCCAAAACAATATAATTAATAAAATGCCCCTTTTGATATTCAACCATATTTACAGAGTAAATGGTTTTAAACCAATCCATATTCCCATACCAAATCATGTTATAAGAATATAGGCTTGAAAGATTATTTGTAGAAAAAGGGGAGTTGGAGATTTGGAATCCAAGATTATGATTTTTATTTGGACTAGTGTAGTTAATCATAGCTCCAAGCTCATAACAATAAACATTATTCCAGAAATCAGACCAAAAGAATTGATCGATAGGAGCATAATCATATTCCCATCCTCCAATCATTACAACTTGTTTACCTGCTGAAAGAGTGAAGGCTTCGTTAATTTTGTAATTCAAATATGCCCAATCAATGGAATGGAAATTACTCATATTTTCTTTCGCTGCCAATTGAAAATTATCCACAGCATTCATAGAAAAACGCTGACGATAGTTATAGGAAAACTTCTCATTGATTTCTCCATCAACAATTATGTTGAAATACTTTCCATTTATACTTGAAACAGTATTGGAGTCTTTGTTTGTTGGAACCCATGTTTCAAAGTCAAAACGTGTGTCAAACTTTAATCTAACTTTTGGGTTTATATCTTGCGAAAATGAAAATAAAGGTAATAAATTGATTAATAATAATAAAGTGCCAATCTTTCTCACGTCCAAATAATTTTTCTTGCTTAAAAAACGGTGCAAAGATAATACTTATCTTTAAATTAAAAACATATTTTGAATTTATCTCCTTTCTAAGTAGAAAGAATAGTTAAAAGCTTATTTTATATAAAATAAGACTGATTGTTGTTTGATAAAAATTAGCCTTAGTAATTTTGAGTCAATAATGCTTGAGAATTTGGAACTATGTTTTTTTTAGTATCTTTGCAAACTTTTAAATCAATAAATACGATTAAAGAAATATGACTACACAAAAAAAAGAAAAATTGTTTTCTAAACAATGGATTAAGGCTTATGCACTTATTCTGATTGGTAGCTTTTTGTTTGCTGCCGGAGATGTAATGTTTGTTAATCCATATCGCTTGGCTCCAGGCGGAACTTATGGACTTGCCAATGTGTTTAACACTCTTTGGCCTTGGAAGATTAGTTACTATGCTTTTTGTATGGATATTCCACTTCTACTATTAGGAACATGGATACTTGGACCTAAATTTGGGATTAAGACAGTTGTTTCAACTTTCTTGATTTTAGGTTTTGTGTGGTTGTTAGAATCAACTTGGGGATATGCTCCTGTTATTCATGACGGATTTATTGCTAATCCGATTCCTGGTCAATTAAATTTCGTCCCTGACTATTTCTTAAATACATTAATCGCTGGTCTTATTTATGGATTAGCCATTGGTATGATTTTTAAATCGGGTGCAACTTCTGGAGGAAGCGATATTATTGCAATGATTTTAAATAAATATACCAAAATATCTCTTGGAACTCTTGTTCTTATTGTCGATTCAACCATAACTCTAACAACTTTATTCGCTTTTGGTCAATTCCGTTTACCAATCTACTCAATCCTATTGATTGTAATTGAAAGTAAAATAATTGATATGGTGATTGATGGTATTAAAACTTATAAGACTCTTTTTATTGTCAGTGATAATTATGAAGCGGTTAGAAATGCAATTCTAAATGATTTGAATCGTGGTGGAACTTGCATTAATTGTATGGGAATGTATCAAGGAACAGAAAGAAAAATTATCTATACAACTGTTTCAAGAACTGAATTTGTTAAGCTTAAAGAAGGAATTAAGGATATTGACCCTAATGCTTTCATAAATGTTGTTGATAGCAGTGAAATTTTAGGTAAAGGATTTAAAGAAATTCAAGCAAATTAATATTTAATTCTCTTTCTGAGAAAAAAGTCAATTATAATCAAAAAAACATCAATCAAATTTTTATTTTTGATTGATGTTTTTTTATTTTTGATTGATATAAATTTCATTTTGATTGACATTTTTTTGCGTTAATCAGTCAAGAACTTTTTATTGAAATAAATATTGAATTTCTAACTCCTTATAATAATTTACTGAAACCTTGTTTTAATTTACTGAAATCAAGTAATAATTTTTTCTTTCTTCGTTTTAATTTACCGCAAACAAGGTTTTATTTTCTCATCAGAATATTTAAAGGAAAATGTATGAATATTGATAAAGTAATCTCTTTTATCTGATTTATCGGTCAATATTTTTTGCAAATACTTTTAGAAAATTTTATTATTAAAATAACACAAGATTGTTGTGAAATAAATTCAGATAAGCTATTTAATTAATGATTTTAATTGTAAGTTTGCAGAATAAAACATAAACTTACTTATTATATATCTTTAAAATGAAGAAACTATACTTATATACATTATTAATTATTTCTGCTCTCTCAATTTCAAGTTGCTCTTTATTAAAGAAGCCTTCTAATGAAGAAACAGTATGGGAAATTGAGTTTGACAATGAAAGAGATACTTCAAAGCCTATCAAAAAGGAGGAGGTTAAGATAGAGAATAAAACTTTGGCTAATTATTATGAAGGTTGGATAGGAACTCCTCACAGAATGGGAGGAACAACAAAGCAAGGAGTTGATTGTAGTGGTTTTGTGCAGAATGTTTATAAGAATGTTTATGGAATAATGCTTCCTCGAACTGCTGCTGAAATGGAAAAAGCTCTTGAACCGATTGAATCGAAATCATCTCTTAAGGAAGGTGATTTGGTTTTCTTTAGAAATAAGAGCAAGAAGGTGAGTCATGTTGGGATATATTTAAAAGACAATACTTTTGTTCATACCTCAACTTCTCAAGGCGTTGTAATTACAAGTCTAAACGATAAATATTGGACAAAACTATACTATAGGGGAGGAAGACATCCTAAGTTAAAGAAGGTAAAAGATAAAAAGTAATAAGTAAAAGGTAATAGTGAAAAATTAAAAGAGGATTTACCTTAAGTCAACAACATTTGCAGTTGGATAGTTCTTTTTGTTGAATACAAAATCGCTCTCTTTCAATGGAACTTTTGTTTTGTAGGTTGTTATATTATATGTATAGGATTTTGAAGAACGATAGTTTACTTCAATTGATGAAATCCTATTGGTTTTAATATTAGTTTTAAGTCTTACTTTTGAAAACTCCGATTTAGTTTTTGGGATAAGGTCTATTATGTAATCCCCTTTCTCTTCTCTGATTAGTTTTGGACGAAATTTAGAATTAGCCTCAGAAATAAACTTTGAAATATTAAGGATTTCGTTTTGTGAATCCTCAACACTATTTATTGTTACTTCATTTGTTTCTTGCTGATAAATCCAAATAGATGTTCCATCACAGAAAATCTTATTGCCAGAGAAATTTCCAAAGTATTTATTTCCTTTAAAAGAAAATTCTCCTTTTTGACCACTTGTTTTTACTCCTTTTTCTGTAAAAGAGAAAGAAATACTAATAGGGGATTCCGATTTTAGTTTTTGAGCAACAGAATTAATAATTTTTTCAGCTTTTGAATCAATAACAACTCCATTTTTAATGGATGTTTGAGAAAAAGCAAAGCTATTAATTAATATGAATAACAATAAAACAAATCTTTTCATAATCTTATTTTCCTAAATACTCTCTTAAAAGTTGGTCAAGCTCAACCTCTGTTTTAATTTTAACTTCTCTTGCTTTGGAGCCTTCAAATGGTCCGACAATTCCTGCAGCTTCCAATTGGTCAATAATTCTTCCAGCTCTATTATAACCAAGAGATAGTTTGCGTTGAATGATTGAAGTGGAACCATGCTGAAGTGCAACAATAATTCTTGCTGCTTCTTCAAATTTATCGTCAATTTGTCTTGGGTCAAATTCTTTGTTTGGCTCAGCGTTTTCATCAATGTATTCTGGAAGAAGGAAGGTTTCTGGATATCCTCTTTGATTGCCAACAAACTCTGCCATTTGTTCAATTTCTTGAGTGTCTATCAAAGCACATTGGATTCTTATCATATCATTGTTTACAGAAAGGAGTAAATCCCCTCTTCCTATCAATTGGTCAGCTCCAGAGGCATCAAGAATAGTTCTGGAATCTATTTTAGAAGTAACTCTGAAAGCAACTCTTGCAGGGAAGTTCGCTTTGATAATACCTGTAATAATATTTACCGAAGGACGTTGAGTTGCAATAATAAGATGAATTCCAACTGCACGAGCTAATTGAGCTAAACGAGCAATAGGCATTTCAATTTCTTTTCCTGCTGTCATAATCAAATCTGCAAACTCATCAATAACCAAAACAATATATGGCAAATAGCGATGCCCTTCTTCAGGATTGAGTCTTCTTGAACAAAATTTAGGATTATATTCCTTAATATTCTTTACTTGTGCATTTTTCAATAAATCATATCTTTGATCCATTTCAATGCAAAGAGAGTTTAATGTTCTTACAACTTTTCTTGTGTCTGTTATTATGGCTTCATCTGAATCGGGAAGTTTTGCCAAATAATGTCTTTCAATTTTAGTATAAAGAGATAGTTCAACCTTTTTAGGGTCAACCATTACAAATTTTAATTCTGCTGGATGTTTCTTGTAGAGCAAAGAAGTTATAATTGCATTTAGTCCAACAGATTTTCCTTGTCCAGTCGCTCCAGCCATTAGAAGGTGAGGCATTTTAGTTAGGTCAGCAACATAAGGAAGATTAGAAATTGTCATCCCAATTGCAATTGGAAGTTCATATTTGCAATTTTGAAACTCAGGAGAATTAAGCATTGTTTTCATTGAAACAACTTGAGGATGTTGGTTAGGAACTTCTATCCCTATTGTTCCTCTTCCTGGAATAGGTGCAATTATACGAATCCCAAGTGCAGAAAGACTAAGAGCAATATCATCTTCAAGATTTTTAATCTTTGATATTCGTATTCCTGGAGCAGGAACAATTTCATAAAGAGTTACTGTTGGTCCAGGTGTTGCAACAATTTTTGAAATATCAATGCTGTAATTTTTTAAGGTATTCACAATTCTGTCCTTGTTGGCAACAAGTTCTTCTTGCTTTACTTCTATGTTCTTTTCTTCATAATTGATTAAAAATTCTGTTGAAGGTAGCATGAAAGATGATAAATCTTCTTTAGGATCATAAGTAGTGTTTATCTTGTTTCTTTTAATGCTTTGTTCTAAAACAAAATCATCTTCTAGTTCTTCTTCCTTAAAATTATTATTAGAAGTACCTATTTCAAAGTCAATATTATCATTAGAAGAAAAATAGCTGTTAGTTAAGTTCTTGTTATTAATATCAACTTCCTTTTCTCTAAAAGGAGTATTGTTAGGTTGAATATTAGATTGAGTTTGAACTTGAGATTGAGTTTGAATTGGATTTAAAGTAGAAGAATTTAATTTATTGGTGTTTGCTTTTACTTCAAATTGAAGAAGTTCTTCTTTTTCTTTATCGGTTAATCCATCTATATTGTTTATTTCTTGTCTTTCAATTTTTGAGGACTTAACTTCAAATTCTAAACCATTAGTTTCAATTTCTTTTTCTTTAATTTCTATATTCTTTTCTTCCTTTTCAATATTTTCTTTTTCAATTATTATTTCTTCTTTTGTTGATTGGGCTTCAATAGTTTCAGTTTTTTCTTTTGGTTTTCTTTCAAAAAGTTTCCCCACAAAAGAATATTTTACTCCAAACATAAGCATTGGAAGGATAATAGAGAAAAAAATAAGTATAATTACTGCTCCTATTTTCCCTGCAAAAGCATGAAACCAAGAATTTATCGAAATACCGACAACTCCAGCTAATTCAAAATAATTATCAAAATTAAAGAAGTAAATAACATACCCAATTATGGCAGAAAGCCAAACCATTATTATCAGGGTATAAATAATTATTCTCCAAAATTGACGAATAATTATTCCAAACAGTTTTAATCCTATTAAAGAAAAGATAACTACATATCCAAAAGCTGCGACTCCAAAAGTTGCAACTATCATAATGTGTGAAAGAAAAGCACCTATTGCTCCTCCCCAATTTTTTATGTCTTTATTCCCGATTAATATATCGAGAGCAGAAGATGATTTGACAATATTATAGTCAATTGTCCATGAAATAAAAAAAGAGATAAAGGAAAAGACTAAAAAAACAGACAAAAGCACAAAGAAAGTTCCAAGTACTCTTACGAATACTTCACTATGAATTACGGAAGAAGCCATTTGGATTGGCTTTTCTTTTTCTGTTGGTTTTTTCTTTATGTCTTTTTTGAAATCGTCAGTTGTAGCCTTTTTCTTTTTCTCTTGTTTCACTTATAATATACTTTTTCTAGTAGAATTATATATCATCGCCACCTTGTCCACCTCCAAAAGCTTCAAAGATAGTGTTTATTATTTCTGTAAATTCTTCTTGAGATGTTTCTTCATATCCAGTTGGAAGGAGCATGTCTGCTTCTTTAACTTTACCTTCAATAATTTCGCTAACAGTGAAAGTGATTTTATACTTTTCAAGTTCAACAGGGAATTCAAAAGGAACTCCTTTTAATCCTGGATAGAAGTACATATCCATATTAGGGCCTATTTCGTCGCAAACCCAAATGGTTTCCTTCTTTTCAGTCCCATCTTCTGATTTGAAAGTTACATTTACTTTTTTTGTATTTTTCCCTGCAATAGCTTTAGTTTCAGAAGTAAATTCATAAGTATTCTTTGCAATATCTTGATCATCAACCTTTGATTTAACATACCATTTTCCTGTAGCACCTTCAACAGGGATTTGTGAAAAATCAAATAGTGAATAAACTATTTTTGCTTCAGAATTAATGATTGTTGGCTCTTGGAACATGCTTAATACATTCTTGAATGTAGCTTTTTGATCATAAACCTTTACTTCAAAAGAAGTTGGAACTCCTTGAGGAACTTCTCCTTCCCAGTTAAGGGTGTATTTAATAGTGCCTTTAAATTTACCTTGTTGAGCAAAAACTTGTGAGGCAAATAAGCCTATTGTTAACACTAAGCAGATAGATAAGATTGTTTTTTTCATCTTTTAAAATTTATTTGTTCTACAATTTATTTTCTTATTAACATACAAAGGTACATTTTTTTTCTTAACAAAGAAAAATTTCTAAAAGTTTTGAGTGATAAATTAAAAGAAAATGCTACGGAATAAGAGTTTTTATTCTATATTTATGTACTTTTGCATAAAATAAATCATTATATGGAAGTTGAACAAGTTGATAGAAAAGTTAGGTTCAAAAGGCTTAAACCCATATATTTTGTTGGGAGTATTTTGATAGCTATATACCTTTTAATTCAAATATTCCCTCCTCTTTGGGTTTTAGATTCTACAACAATGAAACATTATGCTTTTTCTTTGCTTAATGTTTTCGCCATTATATTCCTTCTTCTATACATAAGGAAAAAAGAAAATTTAATTCCTCAATCAATTTTTAAAAACAAGATAAGTTATTCGTGGCTATTGCTTATTATTATAATGCTTTTTTCTTTCTTTCAATCGATGAATATTGCCGAAAGTGTTGTTACTTTGAATAGGTGGATAATAATATATTTGCTTTTTATTTATTTGAGCATATTCTTAAATAAGAAACCTTCTTTATTCAAAAACATTATTAATATATCAATAATTATTAGTGTCATTAATGTTCTTTGGTGTATTATTGCATATTATGTTGTTGGCGCTCATGAAAATCCCAGAAATAATATATACATAAATGGTTTCTATGGGAACAAGAATATTTTTGCAGCAGCAATATTATTTAAACTTCCATTCCTTTACTATGCTTTTGTCTTTAAAAAGAATTGGATGAAATGGTTATCTCTATTTCTTATTTTTAGCTTAACCTTTTGTCTTGTTATACTTAGTGCAAGGACAAGTTTTATTGGTTTAGTGATGCAATTGTTCCTATTGTTTGCTTTTGCATTATTTATTGTTCTAAGGTTAAAGAAATCAAGAAAAATAATATTTCTATCCTTAATTATTATTTCATCAGCTCTTTTAGGTTTTGTTAGTGGAGATAGATTTTTGAAATATAATTTTAACCGTTATTGCGTTAGTAGTAATATCGCTCAAAAATATGAATTAACTGAAGATTCGTATTCTGTTTCAAATAGATTTAAATCTATTGAAGAAGGTAATAGCAAAGGGAGATTAAAGATTTGGAAAAATACAATTTCAATTATAAAAGATAATCCAATTAAAGGCTATGGAGTTGGAAATCATAAATTGGCAATCATGAGAGTTGAGACTCCTCAAAAATTTAATTTTATTGTTAGTGACCATGCTCATAATGATTTCTTGGAAATGTGGTCGGAGTTGGGAGTATTTGGCTTGATTTTTTATTTATTATTGTTTGCTTCAGCATTTTTACTTTTTATTAAAACTCAGTGGAAAATTAATATTGCTAAGACAACTCGATATATCTCTTTTGTAGGATTGTTGTGTATTATTACTTATATGAATGATGCAATGTTTAATTTCCCATTGGAGAGGGCAGATTGCCAGCTTTATCTCGCTTTAGGAATGGCTTTAATTCTTATTTCTTACATTAAAACTATAAAGAAAGAAAGTCCTGCTAATACTAAGAAGATTGTTTTTTATATGATAGCTTTACTAACAATAGTTATTACTACAATTGAAACCATGCACTATCTGTCTTCAATCCTTCAAAAGGCAAAGATATTACAGACAAATGGGAGTAAGAGAATAAAATACACCGCAGAGCAATGGGATAAGCTTTTCCCTCCAATCCCAACAGTTGATGAAAATGTTAATCCTATAGCGCTAACCAAAGGAATGAGATTTGCTGCAGAAAAAAAATACAGACAAGCAATAAATGTTATAATTAATGATAAATCAAATCCTTATTTTGCTCTTAGGGAATATCGCTTGTCTAATTACTACTATAATCTTAATATGCCAGATAGTGCTGAGTATTGGGCAAGGAAATGTATGGAGATGAAGCCTCTTTGCTATGATCCTGTTAAGATTTTGATAAGGAGATATACTAAAGAAAATAGATATGATATTGCGGATACAATTCTAACAAACTATATTTCGAGGTATAAATTCAATAAAAATTCTTATATAGATTTGATTGATGTTAAAATAAAACAAAATCAAAAGGACAAGGTTTTGTCCGCGATAGATTCAGCCCTGTATTACTTCCCAGAGGATTTGACCTTCATGGGAAAGAAGGAAGAAATTGGTAAAAATAACGACGAAAAATAAAAAAAAAGATAATTTTCATCCTCATATCAAAATTATTTGTATTTTTGCAGACGTTAAAACAAATAAATTGTCAAATTAATTAAAACACGATCAAAATGAAAAAAGCATTGTTTTTATTAGCTGTTGCTAGCATTTTTGCTGCATGTGGTGGAAAAACTGAAACTGCAACTGAAACTGCAGTTGAAACTCCTGTTCAAGAAGAAGTTGTTGTAGAAACTCCAACTGAAACTGCAGTTGAAACTCCAGCTAAGTAATTAACTCCAGATTTAATCTGGTTTTAAGAAAAAATGGCAGTCCCAAGAATTCCTGAGACTGCTTTTTTTATGCCCTTTTTCTTTTAAGTTCCAGTTATTTGTTAGCAGATTTCCTTACAAGGAGAGAATAATCCTTGTTCCCTTAAAATTAATCACCGACTTTTTCTTTTTTAACGCCGACTTTTTTCAAAAAAGTCCCGTGTTTTTTTACGTAAGTCCCGATTAATTTTTGCATATAGAGTTTAAAACCTAAATTATCCAAAATAGGTTCTCTTATTTAGAAGATATCAAATCCACAAAAGGACTATTTTACAATTATTAAATAGTAATTCTTTTTCCCTTTTTGAATTAATATGTATTTGTTGTTGAGTAAATCAGAATCGGTACAGATGTAATCTTCTGTGATTTTAGTTTTGTTTATTGAAAGAGCATTTTCTTTTAACGTCCTTCTTGCTTCAGATTTTGAAGCCAAAACATTCGTCTTTTCTGCAACCAAATCAATAATATTGATGCCTTCATTTAATGAATTTCTATCCATTTCAAACATTGGTACTCCGTCAAATACTGATAGTAGAGTTTTCTCGTCTAAGTTCTTTAGCGTTTCAGTTGTGCCTTTCCCAAAAAGTATTTCAGAGGCTTCAATTGCTGAATTAAATTCTTTTTCTCCATGAACTCTTATGGTCATATCTTTTGCAAGAGTCTTTTGTAATTCTCTTAAATGAGGTTCTTTTTCATGAGCAGAAATCATACTTTCCACTTCTTCTTTAGAGAATAAGGTAAATATTTTTATAAATTTCTTAGCATCTTCGTCAGAAGTATTTAACCAGAACTGATAGAAAGCATAAGGAGAGGTCTTCTCTGCATCGAGCCAAATATTTCCTTTTTCTGTTTTTCCAAATTTTCCTCCATCAGCTTTTGTTATTAGAGGGCATGTTAGAGCATAGGCTTCCCCTTGAAGCATCCTGCGTATTAATTCTGTTCCAGTAGTTATATTACCCCATTGGTCAGAGCCTCCCATTTGCAAACGACAGTTGTAGTTTTCATATAGAAATTTGAAATCATAACCTTGTAGTAACTGATATGAAAACTCAGTGAAAGAAAGGCCTGTTTCTAATCTTTTTTTAACGCTATCCTTCGCCATCATATAATTAACCGTAATATGTTTCCCAATATCACGAATAAAATCGAGGAAAGACCAGCCTTTTGTCCAATCATAATTGTTTAGAACTTCAGCCTTGTTTGGAGCATCGGACTTAAAATCCATAAATTTAGATAGCTGATTTTCAATACAAGATTTATTGTATTCTATTTGTTCTATTGTCAATAGTTTTCTTTCTTCGCTTTTGAAAGAAGGGTCACCAATCATTCCTGTTGCTCCTCCCAAAACAACCAATGGACGATGTCCGCATCTTTGAAGATGAGTAAGCATCATAACACCAACCAAATGCCCAATATGTAAAGAGTCAGCAGTTGGATCAATTCCAACATAAGCAGTTGTCATTTCTTTCATTAGTAATTCTTCAGTCCCAGGCATTACATTATGTATCATGCCTCTCCATTCTAATTCCTTAATAAAGTTATCCATTGATTTAAATTATTTTATAGTTTTTATATTCTCCAATTCTCCAGCCCGATTTTTTTTCAACCCAGTGAAGCAGTTTAGTTTTTAATCCAAAATTCTTTTTTGTTGGGTCAAAGTCAAATTTCCAGTTAAGTTTGTTTATTCTTTCTTGCATTACCTTTGGATGAGTTCCTTCAAAAATAGATAAAGAGTCAATTGTAGAATAATCAAATTGGTTAGTTTGCTTAACATTCTTTTTTATCCATTCTTCATCGTGCCAAAGTGAGTTAAAGTATTTTTGTTTCTCTTGTTGTTCAAAAGGAGGCTTAACCCAACCATAATGATACACCCAAGCATTAATATGTTTAACATTAAGTTTTCGTTCGTTTTTGCGAAAACCTTGAGCATCTTTATATGAAGAAATATTTTTATCTGCTCTAACTATTCTAATCTCTCTTCTATACCATCTTCTTGAATCACCAACAAAGTCATATGAACCATAAAAATGAGTGTAGTTTAGAAGTAAACCTTCAACCTTTTCGTCATCCTTCCATTTCTCCATTGATTCTTTGATTATTGGTAAGTATTTCTCATGAATTACTTCATCTCCTTGAATATAAAATGCCCAATTTGCATCTTTTATTTGATTGAAAGCTTTGTTTGTTTCAACTGCCAATACTTTTCCCCCTTTACGTAAGCTATCATCCCAAGTTGTATGAATTATTCTTATTTTGTTGGAGTCAATTGATTTGATTAAATCTTCAGTGTTGTCATCAGAATTTCCTAAAGCAATAATAAATTCATCACAAATAGGCAATACAGACTTAATTGACTCTACAATTGGATAGTCAAATTTTACAGCGTTTCTAATAAAGGAGAATCCTACAACTTTCATAAGTAACAAAATGCAAATATAATACTAAAATGTTTTGTCAAATATAATGAATAAAAAAAGGAGAGTAAATCTTTACTCTCCTTGCTCCCCCTTCAGGACTTGAACCTGAGACCCCATGATTAACAGTCATGTGCTCTAACCAACTGAGCTAAGGAGGAATGTTTTTGTGTTTCTTAAAACGCGGTGCAAAGGTACAATCATTTATCACACTAGCAAATTTTTTTTCAATTTTTTTCAATTTTTTTTCTCATTTTGTTGATTTGCAAATAGAAAAAATAATAACTTTTGTTTTATATTTCCTGCAAACTAAAAATTAAATTAACAATATATACAGTAAAATGAATTTTATGCGTATATTTGCCGTTTAGAAATACAATTCTAATTATGAAAAAATTTATTATTATAATTTTATTTGGTTGTTTATTCTTTGGAAAAGCAATTGCTCAACCAACCGTTGTAATGGAATCCATTACAAATGTTGCATATTATGGAGCAAAACTAAATGCAAAACTTACTGTAAGTTATGGTGGTTGGACAGTAAATGGAGTAGGATTTATTTATGATACTATTCCTATGCCAGTAATGCGACCAGGTATTCAGATTAAACATGTTGCATCTACATCAAAAATTGACTCCATTTTTACGTTTGATCTTAATACTAATACTACACCAAGTTTATTTATGATATCTGGGAAAACATATTATGTTAGAGCTTATGCAAGAAAAAGTGCAGGAGGTAATGATACAGTATGGTCAGCTCCAATGTCAGTATATATCCCATACCCAACTGCACCTACTTTAGTTATGAAACCTACAACTAACATAGAAATGTTCAAGGCAACATTAAATGCAGAACTTGATACAAATGATATTGCAACTATTCCAAGTAGAGGTTTTCTTCATTCTTTAACTAACCCAATGCCAACTATTCAATCTGGAATAAGAACTAATGTTTCAGGAGCTATTGATACTTGTCCATTAATTTATTCGGCTAATATAATTAATCTTTTTTCAGATACTACCTATTACGTAAGAGCATTTTTGGTATATAAATATAAAAATAAAACTACAAATGATACTCTATACACCGATCCAATTAACTTCAGAACTCATGATGCATGTCAAGTTTTACCTGCAGATGTAAAGGTTGATTCAATTGATATAACCACAGCAATAGTTAGTTTTGTTCCTGCACCTTATCAAACTCAATGGGAGATAGAATATGATTTTGCTGGACACACTCCAGGCACTGGAACGTCAGTAATAGCTACGAATGATACCGTTCTTTTGGTTGGTTTGACAGGAGGGACAAATTATTCAGTCTTTGTTAGAGCTATCTGTGCAAATTCTTTTAGCCAGTGGACAGAAATAAAAACTTTTACAACCCTTCCTCCTTTATGCGCTCCTATTTATAACTTAAGTGGTTCCAATTATACTCATTCTTCAGCTAAGGTTACATGGATGCCTGGCTCAGCAACTCAAAATAGATGGGAAGTTCGTTTTGGTTTGTTCTCACAGCCACTTCCAAATAGTGGAGCAATTGTTGAGGGAGACCCATTGTTTGTATTAATTGGTCTTACTCCATTTACCGAATATAAGGTGCAAGTTAGAGCACTTTGTGGATTATACGATAGTGATTGGTCAGAGGCTTATTCATTTATTACTTTGCGACAAGGTTTAGATGATGTTCAAGATGTTATTTCTAAAGTAGAAATATTCCCTAATCCTACAAATGGAACTATATACTTTAAAGATGAGAAAAAAGAAGATGTGTCAAAAATTGAAATATGGTCTTCATTGGGAGAATTGATATATAAGTCTAATTATTTGCCAGAAACTCTAACCTTAGAACATTATTCAAAAGGCTTATATTTGGTTAAAATCTATAAAGAAGACAAGGTACAGATTGAAAAGATAATTTTAAATTAACAAAAACAACTAATACATGTTTGCAAACATTATTTTACAAGTCCAAGAAGGAGCAGCAGTTGCAGTTCAAACAGCTTCCGAAGTAGTTCAAACAGAAAAAACATTGAATATTATAGATCTTGCTGTTAAGGGAGGATGGATAATGATTGTTTTAGCAATCCTTTCAGTAATTGCTGTATATATTTTCGTTGAAAGATACTTAGCCCTTAATAAAGCTGCCAAAGAGGATAAAAATTTCATTAACAATATTAAATCATTTATTCATAAGGGTGATCTTGAAGGAGCAAGATCTCTAACTGAAAGTAATAATACTCCAATAGGAAGAATGTTAGATAAGGGACTTTCTAGAATAGGAAGACCATTAAATGACATTAATCAAGCAGTTGAAAACGTTGGCAAATTGGAAATCGCCAGATTGGAAAATGGCGTATCGATGGTTGGAACAGTCGCAGCCTTAGGGCCAAGTTTAGGTTTCTTAGGAACAGTAACAGGAATGGTTAAAGCCTTTTTTGATATGGCTGCTGCAGGAAATAACATAGATATTCAAATTCTTTCAAGTGGAATATATGAAGCAATGGTAACAACTGTTGGAGGTTTAATTGTAGGTATTATATGCAATTTCTTATATAGTATTTTAGTTAGTAAGATAAATAAAATAGTTTTCCTTTTAGAAGCAAGAACAATGGAATTTATGGACTTATTGCACGAACCTGCTTAATCCCTTATTGCCATGATTCAAACAAGAAATAAGATAGACCCTAATTTTAATTCAGCATCAATGAGTGACTTGGTTTTCTTGTTACTTATTTTCTTTATGCTGACTTCAACCCTAATAAGTCCAAATGCAATAAAAGTTCTTCTACCCAAAAGCACATCAGGACAAACCATGGCAAAGCAAAATGTAACTGTATCTATTGATACCAACTACCAATTCTTTGTAGAAAATCAACCAACACCAGAAGCAGAGCTAACGCCTACAATAGCAAACTACATAGCAAACATTCAAGATGCAACCATTAAGTTACATACTGACAAAACCGTTCCTGTTCAATACGTAGTTACAGTTATTGATGCTGTAAATAAAATAAACGCATCTACAGGACAAAAACATAAAGTTATTCTAGCAACCCAATCAGAAAAATAGATGGATATTAAAGAAAAAGACAATAAAAGGACAATAATAAGTGTAGTGGCAACAGTGCTATTTCACTCATTACTTTTATTGCTTTTAGTTGTTATGGGATTCAAATATCCTGATCCACCTCCACCTGAAACAGGCGTTGTTATGGATTTGGGAAGTCTTGAAGATGTTGGCAATGCAATGATTGGAGAACCAGGAGGAAGTGATGCCTCAAATCCTATCAATGAAATATCGGAAGGAAGCGAAAACTATGTTGCACAAAATACAGATGATGTAGCCCTATCAGCCAAACCAACAACAAAGCCCAACAATAAACCCTCAACAAAAGAAACAACACAACCAACAAAAGAAGAAACCATTAACCCTAATGCTCTATTCCAAAAAGGAAAAGTAAAGAATACTGGCTCAGGAGAAGGCTCCGGAAAGGGAGATGGAAAAGGAGACGGTAGTAATGGAGGAGGAGGAACAGGAAGTGATGGCACTGGATCAGGTCATACATTCTCATTAGCAGGAAGAGGTTCCAAAAGTTTAGGACTTCCGCCTTCCAAAACAGATGAAGTAGGTTCAATAGTTGTAACAATTTGGGTAAATCAACAAGGAGAAGTTGTAAGAGCAGTTTCAGGAGCAAGAGGAACAACAATTGATAACCGTTCTTTGTGGAGACATTGCGAAACAGCCGCAAGAAACTCTAAGTTCTCAGCATCTCCAGGAGCACCAGAGGAGCAAAAAGGAACAATAACCTATAAGTTTAGAAGATAAACTCAAGAAATCACTTTTAATTTCTTTTAATTTTTTTCCCCTTAATTAATCCTATTTTCTTAGAATAAGGAGATGGGAAAAATAAAACCTTATTTCAGCAAATTAAAACTTCGATTCAGTAAAATAAAACGAAGAAAGAAAAAATTAAAACTTCGTTTTAGTAAATTAAAACAAGGTTTCCGTAAAATAGGAGTAATGGACATTTTTAATGGTTTTTATTTTTCCACTTTTGTAATTCTTTTGATTTTATTTTGTTCTTTTAGTTCTTGAGCTGCTTTTAGCTTTGGCCTATTGGTTAAATATCATATAAAAATTGATTATTACAAATAACAAATTTGTATAATATAACCATCTAAATTTCAACCTCATATCCACCCCCAAAAAGGACTAAGTTCTTTACCCCCAAGGACTAAGTCCTCCACCCTAAAGGACTAAGTCCTCCGACCCCAAGGACTAAGTCCTTTTTGAAGAAGAAAATATCATTGATTTAAGAAATAAAAATTAGGAGTAATGGACATTTTAATTGTTTTAATTTTCCCACTTTTGTTGTTCAGAATCTTTTGATATTTTTAGAACTCTCCTATGCGTTAAAAACCCCATCAATAAACATCCTTTCTCTCTAAAAGACATTCCATTTGTATTCTTTAACCACTTTAACAAATATATTTTGGACAAATTCTTTTCCACAATGAATGCACTTTTTTTATTTATAACCTTTCATTTGCTACAAAGATAGTGCCCATAAGGTAAAACTAAGGGTAAAACCATTAAAAATGTCCATTAAGCCGTAAAATAGAATAAGAAGTTAGAAAACGGAAATAAGAATTCTAAAATTTCCCTCTTTTTCTATAAAAATTCTCGAATCAAACTTTAAATTAACTCAATCATAAAGAGAAATATATCAATTAAAAACTAAAATATGATTGATATATTTTCAATTTTGATTGATTTTTTTGTCTTCAAAGTTTAAATTTTAAAGACAAGTAAAAATAAATACTTATCGTTGCAAATATTTGAAAATTATTTATAAATAATCAAAAATATATTTGTAAATTTGCCAAAAAGAAAAAGATAATAAATAATAATGTGTAGATTCTTTTGCTTTTATATCGAATTAAATATTTATAGCAATATATAAATTGTATAGAAGTATTATTTCAAAAGAAATATTAGTTATGAAAGAAATTGTTATTGAAAAATGGATAGAAATAAAAAATTATTTTAAAAAAAATCGTGCAATTAAGGATTTAGTACTTTTTGCACTTGTTACAGTTCTTTTTCATTTTCTATATTGGAGAACCAATATGAATACTTGGATATTTGGTGTTTTTACACAAGAAGTTTATAATTTCTTTACCAAAATTGCATTCAGTGGGGTTGTTTTTCTTTCAAGAATATTTTTGGATACAGATTTTGAAGCTGTGCAATCAAGTTTGAGATTTTATAATAATAGTGATAATTCTACAATTTGCACAATGTTGGTAGTGAATAGTTGCTCAGGGATTAAGCAAATATTTCAATTATTTATCATTATTTTGATTCTGCCTAACAAATTATGGAAAAGGATGATTTATTTTCTTTTTTCAAGTGTAGTTGTGATTATCTCAAATATTGTAAGAATTTTCGGTTTAACTGTTGTTCTTCTTTACTATCCTAACAGCTTTACGCCTATTCACGATTGGATAGGAAGACCTTTTTATTATGTAGTAATATTTTTTATTTGGTTCATTTGGATTGAGTTTTTTGCTTATCCAAAGAAAAAGGCTGAACCAATTTCTTAGTCAGCCTTTTAAAATTTTACTTTAGTGGAATAATTTCTTAGTCAACTAATTCAAAGTCTTCTTTATAAGCTCCACATAAAGGGCATACCCAATCATCAGGAAGCTCGCTAAAAGGAGTACCTGGTTTAATTCCACTGTCTGGATCGCCTACAGCTGGATCATAAATATATCCGCATGGTTGGCATTCAAATTTTCTGTTGTCCATAGTATTTTAAATTTATTTTGTTTGGCAAAGAAACAAATTTTTCTCGTATGTTGCAAATAAAAAAATAAAAAAAGAGATTTTGTGCAATTTTTTTTTGAAATATTTGGTAGTGATATTTTTTTTTGTATTTTTGCACTCCCAAAATAAGGTAACGTCTCTTAAAATGTTAATTTACTCTTGGTTCTTCATAGAGTATTTGGGTTGGACATAAAGAGAGTGAAATCAAATAAAACCAAGTGGCTATGGTTGTTTTTGAACGTTGATTTTGGAAATTTGATTACAAAATTAATAAGAAAAAATTAATATTTTTCTTATAGATTTTGTGTAATTAAAATAATAGTAATACCTTTGCAACCCAATTTTAGCAAGGAACATAAAAAAATTTGGAAATATAAGATATGCCAACAATTCAACAATTAGTTCGTAAAGGACGTCAAAATTTAGAATACAAGAGTAAGTCTCCTGCATTAGATTCTTCTCCTCAACGTAGAGGTGTATGTACAAGAGTTTATACAACAACTCCAAAAAAACCTAATTCAGCAATGAGAAAAGTTGCTAGGGTTCGTTTGACAAACCAAAAAGAAGTTAATGCTTACATACCAGGAGAAGGCCACAATCTTCAAGAACACTCTATTGTAATGATTAGAGGAGGAAGGGTAAAAGACCTTCCAGGTGTTCGTTACCACATTATCCGTGGAGCATTGGATACTGCTGGTGTTGATGGAAGAAAACAAAGACGTTCCAAGTATGGAACGAAACGTCCTAAAGCAGCAAAATAAAATAGTTAATAATACATATAATAATATAGCTTTACCATACCATGAGAAAAGCAAAACCAAGAAAAAGAATTATCCTTCCAGATCCAAAGTTTAATGAAGTTTTGGTGACAAAATTCGTAAATAACATAATGCTGAAAGGAAAGAAAACAACTGCTTATAACATTTTCTATAATGCTATAGATATAGTTAGTGAGCGTACAAAAGAAGATGGTTTGGAAATTTGGAAAAAGGCATTAGCTAATGTTACTCCGAATGTAGAGGTTCGTTCTCGCAGAATTGGAGGTGCAACATTCCAAATCCCTTCAGAAATTCGTCCAGATAGAAAACAATCAATGGGAATGAAGAGTTTGATTGGATACGCAAGAAAGAGAAATGAAAAATCAATGGCTCTTTGTTTGGCAAGTGAAATAGTTGCTGCTTCAAAAGAAGAAGGTGCAGCATTCAAAAGGAAAGAAGATATTCACAGAATGGCAGAAGCTAATAAAGCATTCTCTCATTTTAGATTCTAACAAAAAAAGAAGAAAGATAAAATTAGATGGCAGACTTAAAATTTACAAGGAATATTGGTATTATGGCTCATATTGACGCCGGTAAGACTACAACTACTGAGCGTATCTTGTATTTTACAGGAAAGAACCATAAGATAGGGGAGACACATGAGGGATCTGCTACTATGGACTGGATGGCTCAAGAGCAAGAAAGAGGAATAACAATCACCTCAGCAGCAACAACAGTTTTCTGGAATTACAATAATAATCAATATAAGATAAATATTATTGACACTCCAGGACACGTTGACTTTACTGTAGAGGTTGAGCGTTCATTACGTGTTTTGGATGGTGCTGTAGCTCTTTTTTGTGCAGTTGGTGGAGTAGAGCCACAAAGCGAAACCGTTTGGCGTCAAGCTGATAAATATGGAGTTCCTCGCATTGCGTTCATAAATAAGATGGACCGTGCAGGAGCTGATTTTTTTAATGTAGTTAATCAAATCAAAGAACGTTTAGGAGCAACACCTGTTCCTTTGCAAATCCCAATAGGACAAGAAGATTTGTTTAAGGGAGTTATTGATTTGATTTCAAATAAGGCATTAATGTATGATGAATCTTCAAATGGAACTAAGTTAAATGAGATTCCAATGCCCGAAGATTTAAAAGACATTGCCGCTAAATATAGAAAATCACTTATTGAAGGAGTTGCAGAAGAAGATGAAACTCTTTTATTGAAGTATATGGAGGATGAAAATTCAATTACTCCGGAAGAGATGATTTATCACATTCGCAAGGCTACTTGCTCAATGAAAATCACACCTGTTCTTTGTGGTGCATCTTTCAAAAATAAAGGAATTCAAAACTTAATTGATGCAGTTGCTGAATTCTTACCAAGTCCAGTTGATGTTCCAGAAGTTCTTGGAATTAATCCAAAAAATGATAAAGAAGAAATAAGAAAGGTAGATCCTAAAGCACCGTTTTCGGCTTTAGCATTTAAAATTGCAACTGATCCTTATGTAGGAAGAATTTGTTTCTTCCGTGTTTATTCTGGTTCATTAGATGCAGGTTCTTATGTATATAATGCTTCAACAGATAAGAAAGAACGTATATCTCGAATAATGCAAATGCATGCAAATAAGCAAAATCCATTAGATAGAATTGAAGCAGGAGATATTGGAGCAGCTGTTGGATTTAAGGACATAAAGACTGGTAATACACTTTGTGATGAAAGTCATCCAATTATTTTGGAATCTATGACTTTCCCTGAACCAGTTATCAATATTGCTATTGAACCAAAACAACAAGCAGATGTTGATAAATTCAATAATGCTTTAACTAAACTTACTGAAGAAGACCCAACTCTTAAAATTAATACAGATGAAGCATCTGGACAAACAATAATGAGAGGAATGGGAGAATTACATTTAGACATTATTTTAGACCGTATGCGTCGTGAATTTAGTGTTGAAGTTAATCAAGGAGCTCCACAAGTAGCATATAAAGAAGCTCTCACTTCTGCTGCAGAACATAAGGAAGTATACAAAAAACAAACTGGAGGTAGAGGTAAGTTTGCAGATATTCAATTCCGTATTGGACCTGCTGACGAAGGGTTTAAAGGTCTTCAATTTATCAATGAAGTTAAAGGAGGTAATATTCCAAAAGAATATATTCCTTCAATAGAAAAAGGATTTAAACAAGCAATGATAAATGGAGTTTTAGGAGGGTTTCCTGTTGAAAGTATGAAAGTTACTTTAATTGATGGTTCCTATCATGCTGTAGACTCTGATGCTTTATCATTTGAACTTTGTGCAAAAATTGCATTTAAGGAAGCTGCAAGAAAAGCAAGACCAATACTTTTAGAACCTATAATGTCATTAGAGGTTACAACTCCAGATGCTTATTTAGGTACTGTAACTGGGGATTTGAATAGAAGAAGAGCAATACTTGAAAGCATAAATGCAAAAATTGGAATTCAGGCAGTTAAAGCAAAGGTTCCACTTTCTCAAATGTTTGGATATGTAACCTCACTTAGAACAATTACTTCTGGTCGTGCAAATTCAACAATGGAATTTTCTCACTATGCTGAAGCTCCAAAAGATGTTGTAGAATCTGTGTTGAAGAAATAATAAAGATTGAAAATTAACTAATATAAAGAGACAAAATAACGTGAGTCAAAGAATTAGAATTAAATTAAAATCATACGATCATAACTTAGTAGATAAATCTGCAGAGAAAATCGTAAAAACTGTAAAATTAACTGGTGCAGTTGTTAATGGACCAATTCCACTTCCAACTAACAAGAAAATTTTTACAGTTAATCGTGCAACTTTTGTTAACAAGAAAGCAAGAGAGCAATTTGAATTGAGTTCTTACAAAAGATTGTTAGATATTTATAGCACATCAGCTAAAACTATCGATGCACTAATGAAATTGGAACTTCCAAGTGGTGTTGAGGTAGAAATTAAGGTTTAACAGAGTTGTCTTAATTTAGATTATAAAATGTTAAACATCAGCCTATGCAAAGTGCATGCTGATTATTAAGTAAAAGTAAAAAGAAAGAAAATGTCAGGTTTAATTGGTAAAAAAATTGGAATGACCAGTATTTTTGATGCCTCCGGTAAACAACAGCCGTGCACAGTTATAGAAGCTGGTCCTTGTGTGGTAACACAAGTTTTGACTCCTGAAAGAGATGGATATAGTGCCATTCAGTTGTCATTTGAAGAAATGAAAGAAAAAAGTTGTACAAAACCTATGAAAGGTCATTTCGCTAAATCAAGTACTACTCCAAAGAGATATGTTTTTGAATTCACTCGTTTTGAAGAAGGACATAGAAAAACTTTTGGGGAAATTGTTAATTGTACTGTATTTACCGAAGGTGAATTTGTTGACGTAGTAGGTACATCTAAAGGTAAAGGTTTTCAAGGTGTCGTTAAACGTCATGGATTTGGTGGTGTTGGAGACAAGACTCACGGTCAGCACGACAGATTACGTGCTCCAGGTTCTGTAGGAGCATCTTCTTATCCTTCAAGAGTATTTAAAGGACTTAGAATGGCGGGAAGAACAGGAGGGAAAAAAGTAAAGGTTCAAAACCTAGAAATCCTTAAAGTTATTGAAGAAAAGAATTTAGTATTAGTTAAAGGATCTGTTCCAGGTCCAAAGGGTTCAATTTTAAAACTTGAGAGATGGAGTTAAAAGTTTATAATATTAATGGAAATGAAACAGGCAGAACAATTTCTGTTAGTGATTCATTGTTAGGAATTGAGCCAAATGATCATGCAATTTGGTTAGACGTTAAACAATATTTAGCTAATCAACGCCAAGGTACTCACAAATCAAAAGAACGTTCAGAAGTTTCCGGTTCAACCAAAAAGCTAAAACGTCAAAAGGGAACAGGGGGAGCTAGGGCTGGTGATACTAATAGTCCAACAATAGTTGGAGGAGGTAGAGCTTTTGGACCAAAACCAAGAGATTACTCTTTTAAATTAAATAAAAAAGTAAAAAGATTAGCTCGTATTTCAGCTCTATCATACAAAGCAAAAGAAGATAAATTGATTGTAGTTGAAGATTTTAGCTTTGAGGCTCCTAAGACAAAGAATATGATAAAACTAATGAGTGCTTTAAACTTAGGTGAAAAAAAATCACTCTTTGTATTGAATAATCAAGATAATTTTGTAATTTTGTCGGCTCGTAATATTAATACTGTGAGTGTAACTGACGCAAAATCAGTAAATACATACGAGTTGCTGCGTGCAAAAAATGTGATTTTTTCTGAAACAGCAATAAAAGAGTTAGAAAATTTAGTAATTAATTCTTAAAATAAGACTAATTAACATTAAAAGATAATGGAAATCATAGTAAAGCCTATTATTACAGAAAAAATGACTAAAACGACTGAGCGTTTTACAAATCGTTTTGGTTTCATTGTAAATAATAAAGCAAATAAAATTGAAATTAAAAAGGCGATAGAGACTTTATATAATGTAAAAGTTGATAGAGTTAATACTATTAATTACAAAGGAAAAAATAAATCACGTTACACAAAAGCTGGATTTATTCAAGGAAAAACATCTGCTTTCAAAAAAGCAATAGTTATGTTAGCTGCAGGTGAAACAATAGATTTTTACAGCAATATTTAAGAAGAGAAATAAATGGCTTTAAAAAAATTAAAACCAACAACACCAGGACAACGTTTTAAAGTTGCAAGTACTTTTGAAGAAATTACTGCATCTGAACCTGAAAAAAGTTTAGTTTTTGGTGGAAAAAAGAGTGGAGGAAGAAACAATCAAGGTAAAATGACCATGCGTTATATTGGTGGTGGTCACAAGAAACTTTACCGTTTAATCGATTTTCGCAGAGAAAAAGATAATATTCCAGCTGTTGTTAAAACAATAGAATATGATCCTAATAGAACTGCTCGAATTGCATTAGTATCTTATGCTGATGGTGAAAAACGTTACATTGTTAGTCCACATGGATTAAAAGTTGGTCAGACAATTATGTCAGGTATTGGAGTTGCCCCAGAAATTGGTAACACACTGTTTTTAAGTGAAATTCCTTTTGGGACAATTATTCATAATATTGAATTGTGTCCAGGACAAGGAGCTAAAATGGCTCGTAGTGCAGGTTCTTATGCGCAATTAATGTCAAGAGACGGAAAATATGCAATTGTTAAAATGCCTTCAGGAGAAACAAGAATGATTCTTCAAGCATGTAAAGCAACAATTGGAATGGTTTCAAACATTGAGCATAATTTGGAAGTTTCAGGTAAAGCAGGTAGATCTCGTTGGTTAGGAAGAAGACCTAGAACAAGAGGTGTAGTTATGAATCCTGTAGATCACCCAATGGGAGGGGGAGAAGGTCGTGCAACTGGGGGACAACCTCGTTCTAGAAAAGGCATTCCTTCTAGAGGATACAAGACTAGAACGCCTAAGAAACATTCAAGTAAGTATATAATTGAAAGACGTAAGAAATAATTAAATCATAGATAGAAATGAGTCGTTCGTTAAAAAAAGGACCTTATATTCATTATAAGTTAGAAAAAAAAGTTTTAGCTGCACAAGAGCAAAATAAAAAGACAACAATCAAAACTTGGTCAAGAGCATCTATGATTTCACCAGATTTTGTTGGTCAAACAATTGCTGTTCATAATGGAAATAAATTTATTCCTGTATATGTTACTGAAAATATGGTAGGGCATAAACTAGGTGAGTTTGCTCCAACAAGAATTTTCCGTGGACATGCTGGACAGAAAGATAAAGGTAAAAAATAATAAAAAGTTGCAGTAAAATGGGATCGAGAAAACATAATAGTGCTGAGGCACGTAAGGAAATGAAGAAAACTCTTTGTGTTGCAAAGTTAAATAATAATCCTACTTCTCCAAGAAAAACCAGATTAATGGCAGATGCTATTAGAGGGATGGAAGTTGATAAGGCATTAGGTATTTTACAATATAGTCAAAGAGAATCTGCACCAAAATTGCGTAAATTATTACTTTCAGCAATTGCAAATTGGCAACAGAAAAATGAAGGAAAAAGAATAGAGGAAAGCAACTTATATGTAAAACAAATTAACGTTGATGGAGGAAGACAATTAAAACGTCTTCGTACAGCTCCTCGTGGTTTGGGTTATAGGATTAAAAAGCGTTCAAATCATGTAACTCTTATTTTAGGTAGTAAGGTTGATGAAAAAAATGCTAAAATAGCTAAAGCTGAAAATTAATAATTTGAATAATAGTAAATGATATATTAGGATGGGACAAAAAGCAAATCCAATAGGTAATAGATTAGGAATCATCAGAGGATGGGATTCTAACTGGTATGGAGGAAAGAGATTCGAAGAAAAATTGGTTGAAGATGATAAAATAAGAAAATATCTTAATGCTCGTCTTGCTAAAGCAGGGATTTCTAAAATCTATATTGAAAGAACTTTAAAACTTGTTACAGTTACTATTAATACTGCAAGACCAGGATTAATCATAGGTAAAGCAGGTCAAGAGGTTGATAAGTTAAAAGAAGAGTTAAAAAAACTTACTAATAAAGATATTCAAATTAATATTTCTGAAGTAAAACGTCCTGAGTTAGATGCTGTTTTAGTTGCTGCAACTGTTGCTCGACAAATTGAAGGGCGTATTTCTTATCGTAAAGCTATTAAAACTGCAATTACTTCCACTATGAGAGTTGGTGCAGATGGAATTAAAGTTTCTGTATCTGGACGTATTGGTGGAGCTGAAATGGCAAGAAGAGAGCATTATAAAGAAGGAAGAACACCATTGCATACTTTAAGAGCTGATATTGACTATGCTCAAGCTGAAGCTCATACAACTTATGGTCGCATAGGTGTAAAAGTATGGATTTGTAAGGGTTTAGTTTATGGAAAACGTGAGTTGGTTCCATCAACTGTTGGAGGAAATGTTAAGGAAGGAGGACGTCCAAGTTCTCAAAGATCTTCTCATCCAAATCAACGCCCACACAGAAAGAAATAATAGATTATTTAATAAGTCAAATATTGTACGATAATGTTACAACCTAAAAAGACAAAGTTTAGAAAACAACAAAAAGGGAGAATTAAGGGTATTGCTTTTCGTGGTCACGAATTGGCTTTTGGAAGTTTTGGTATAAAATCTTTAGAAACAGCTTTTATTACCGGCAGACAAATTGAAGCAGCTCGTCAAGCAGTAACTCGTTATATGAAACGTGAAGGACAAATATGGATCCGTATCTTCCCAGATAAACCTATTACTAAGAAACCTAATGAAGTTCGTATGGGTAAAGGTAAGGGAGCTCCAGAATATTTTGTTGCAAGAATAATGCCAGGAACAATGCTGTTTGAAGCTGAAGGTGTTCCAATTGAAATAGCTAAGGAAGCTATGCGTTTGGCTGCTCAAAAATTGCCAGTTTCTACTAAATTCGTAGTTAGAAGAGATTACGTTGAAGAAATATAAATAGGACGAAGATGAAAAACAATGTAATAAAAGAACTCTCTACTTCAGAGTTACAAGAGAGATTAGCTGTTGACAAGATACAGTTAAACAAAATGAAAATTAATCATGCTGTCACTCCTTTGGAGAATCCAAATAAAATTAAAGAGGCAAGAAGGGATGTAGCACGAATAAAGACAGAGTTAAGAAAAAGAGAATTAGGTTCTAAATCTGTTGATAATAAATAATACCTAAATTCAATTCAAAATGGAAAGAAATTTAAGAAAAGAAAGAGTAGGTCTTGTTATCAGTAATAAAATGGATAAAACTATTCGTGTGTTCGTTGAACGTAAAGTGAAGCATCCTAAATACGAAAAATTCGTAAAGAAAAGTTCCAAGTTTATGGCTCATGACGAGAAAAATGAGTGCAACATAGGTGATGTTGTAAGAATAATGGAAACAAGACCATTAAGTAAAAATAAATGTTGGAGATTAGTTGAAATTATAGAAAGAGCTAAATAAAATGATACAACAAGAATCAAGATTAATTGTTGCTGATAACAGTGGAGCAAAAAGTGTATTATGCATTAGAGTGCTTGGCGGAACAAAAAGAAGATATGCTTCTATTGGAGATAAAATAGTTGTTGCTGTTAAGGATGCTATTCCTTCTGGTAATGTAAAAAAAGGTATAGTTTCTAAAGCTGTTGTAGTTAGAACAAAAAAAGAGGTAAGACGTCAAGATGGTTCTTATATTCGTTTTGATGACAATGCATGTGTCCTGTTAACTGCAAATGATGAATTAAGAGGAACACGTATTTTTGGACCAGTTGCAAGAGAATTACGTGAGAAACAATTTATGAAAATCGTTTCATTAGCTCCTGAAGTGTTATAAAAGCAAAATATTTATAGATATGAAATTGCATATTAAAAAAGGTGATAATGTAAAGGTAATTGCAGGAGACTCTAAAGGTAGTACAGGAAGAGTTCTTGTAGTATATCCTGAAAAATGCCGAGCAATAGTTGAAGGAGTAAACAAGGTTAAGAAACATTCTAAGCCAAGTTCAAAAAATACTCAAGGAGGAATTATTGAGAAAGAGGCATCAATCCATATTTCTAATTTAGCTGTTGTTGATTCTAAGGGAAATGCAACAAGAATTGGAAGAAAAATGGATGAAAAAGCTAATAAATTAGTTCGTTATTCAAAAAAATCAGGGGAGGTGATAAAATAATATGTCATATACACCAAGATTAAAGCAGAAATACAAAGATGAAGTAGTTTCTGCACTTACTAAAGAGTATAATTATAAAACTGTTATGCAAGTTCCAAAATTAATGAAAATTTCATTAAATCAAGGACTAGGAAAAACTGCAATAACAGATAAAAAAGTTATTGATCAAGGAATTGAAGAGATGACTAAAATTGCAGGTCAAAAAGCTGTCTCTACAAAATCAAAAAAAGATATTTCTAATTTTAAATTAAGAAAAGGAATGCCAATTGGAGTAAGAGTTACTCTAAGAGGTGATAAGATGTATGAATTTTTAGATAGATTAATTTCATCATCAATTCCACGTATTAGAGATTTTAGAGGAATCAGTGATAAAGGATTTGATGGAAGAGGTAACTACACATTTGGTATTACTGAACAAATTATATTCCCAGAGATTGATATAGATAAGATTAATCATATTCAGGGAATGGATATTACATTTGTAACTTCGGCACAAACCGATAAAGAAGCATTATCTTTATTAAAAGCTTTTGGCTTCCCATTTAAAAATCAAAACAGTTAATTAAGAAAGATGGCAAAAGAATCAATCAAAGCAAGAGAGCGTAAAAGAGAAAAGATGGTTGCAAAATATGCTGCTAAAAGAGCTGCATTATTAGAAGCCGGAGATTATGAAGGACTGCAAAAATTACCAAAGAATGCTTCTCCAGTAAGACTTCATAATAGATGTAAATTAACTGGACGTCCAAAAGGATATATGAGACAATTTGGAATTTCTCGCATAAATTTTAGAGAAATGGCTTTAGCAGGTTTAATTCCTGGAGTAAAGAAAGCAAGTTGGTAATAAATAAATCAAAGTATAATATAAATAATAATTATAGAGATGTTAACAGATCCAATTGCAGATTATTTGACTCGCATAAGAAATGCATCCTTAGCAAAGCATAAAGTTGTTGAAATTCCTGCTTCTAAGATGAAAAAAGAGATTACTAAAATCCTTTTTGATAAAGGTTATATATTAAACTATAAATTTGAAGACGATATATTTCCAAAACAAATTAAAATAGCGTTGAAATATCATCCTACTACAAAGGAATCAGCAATGTCTAAACTAAAGAGAGTTAGTAGTCCAGGTTTAAGAAAATATGTTGGTGCAACAGAACTTCCACGTGTTTTAAATGGTTTAGGGATTGCAATTATTTCAACTTCTAAGGGTTTAATGACAGATAAAGAAGCTAGAGCTTTAAATATTGGTGGTGAAGTAATCTGTTATATTAGCTAATTAAAAATTTAAAGGAGAGATATAAATGTCAAGAATAGGTAAATTACCGATAAGCCTTCCAAAGGGAGTTGAAATAACAGTTAATGATAATAATATTATTACCGTAAAAGGATCCCTTGGGACATTAACTCAAAATGTAGATCCTTGTATCAAATTTAATATTGAAGAGAATACTTTAATTTTAGAAAGAGAATCAGATCAAAAAAGACATAAAGCAATGCATGGACTTTACAGATCTCTAATATTCAATATGGTTAAAGGAGTTTCTGAAGGATTTAAAGTCGTACAAGAAGTCATAGGTGTTGGTTATAAAGCACAAGCTAATGGTCAAGTTTTAGAGTTAGCTTTAGGTTATTCGCATAATATATTTTTCGAATTACCTAAGGAAATAAAAGTGGAAACAGTAACCGAAAAGGGAAAAAATCCGTTAATTATAATGACCAGTTATGATAAACAACTTTTAGGTCAAGTTGCTGCAAAGATTCGTTCATTGCGTAAACCTGAACCATACAAAGGAAAAGGAATTCGCTTTCAAGGTGAAGTTGTTCGTAGAAAAGCTGGTAAGGCGGCTGCTAAGTAATTTCATAAATAATAAAATCCGAAAATAGGGATGGCAAATAATAAAGAAATAAGAAGAATCAAATTGAAAATGGGGATCCGTAAAAAAATTAGCGGAACACCAACAAGACCTCGTTTAACAGTTTTTAGAAGCAATAAAGAAATTTATGCTCAATTAATAGATGATATTAATGGTAGAACTTTAGCTTCTGCTTCATCAATTGAAAAAACTTTTGCAAAAGAAGGAACTAAGATTGATATTGCAAAATCTGTAGGTAAATTAATTGCTGAAAGAGCTATATCTGTGGGTATTGATTCTGTAGTATTTGATAGGAATGGTTATTTATACCATGGAAGAATAAAATCATTAGCTGACTCAGCTCGCCAAAACGGCTTAAAATTCTAATATAGTATGGCAGATTTAAATATAAAAAGAGTAAAATCAAGCGAAATTGAATTTAAAGATCGTCTTGTAAGTATTAATAGAGTTACTAAAGTAACCAAAGGAGGTAGAACATTTAGCTTTTCTGCAATTGTTGTTGTTGGAAATGAAAATGGTGTTGTTGGGTATGGATTAGGTAAAGCAAAAGAAGTTACTGCAGCTATTGCAAAAGGAGTTGATGATGCTAAGAAAAACCTAATTAAAGTACCTGTATTAAAAGGAACTCTTCCTCACGAACAAACAGGAAAATACAGTGGAGCACGTGTATTTATTAAACCTGCTGCACCTGGAACTGGAGTAATTGCTGGAGGAGCAATGCGTGCAGTTTTAGAAAGTGTTGGAGTTAAAGACGTGTTGGCAAAATCTAAAGGTTCTTCAAATCCACATAGTGTTGTAAAAGCAACAATTAATGCATTAATCCAATTAAAGGACCCTTATACAATTGCGAAATTGAGAGGAATTGAGATGGATAGAGTTTTTAACGGTTAAAAAAGTTGAAATAAAATGAAAGTAAGAGTTACTCAAATTAAAAGTGGAATAGGAAGAACACTTCGTCAAAAACAAACATTAGCTTCTTTGGGCTTGAAAAAAATTAATCAAGCTAAAGAGCATGAATTAACTCCTCAAATACAAGGAATGATTGATAAGGTTAATCATTTAATTAAAGTAGAAGAAATTTAATATATAACAATTCTTTAAAAACGAATAAAATCATGGATTTAAGTAATCTTAAACCTGCACAAGGTTCTGTAAAAACCCGTAAAAGAATAGGTAGAGGTCAAGGCTCAGGTAGAGGCGGTACATCAACTCGCGGACATAAAGGAGCAAAATCAAGATCTGGCTACTCTCGTAAAATTGGTTTTGAGGGAGGACAGATGCCATTATACAGACGTTTACCAAAATTTGGCTTTAAAAATATAAATAGAATAGAATTCTTAGCTATAAATTTAGATACATTAAATACATTAGCTGAAGAAAAACAATTATCTGAAATTACTATTGATACTTTAATAAGCAATGGACTTGCTACTTTAAAAGACAAGGTGAAAGTTTTAGGTAGAGGAGAATTAAGCGTTAAAGTAAATGTTTCAGCTAATGCATTCTCAATGTCTGCTAAAAAAGCTATTGAAGAAAAAGGAGGCGTTGTAACAATAATCTAATAAATAATAATGAAAAGATTTATCAATACTTTAAAAAATATCTGGAATATAAAAGATCTTAGAACAAGAATTTTGTATACTTTAGGTTTAGTGCTAATTTATAGAATTGGATCTTTTGTTGTATTGCCAGGTATCAACCCAGCTGATTTATCTAACTTACAGGCTCAAACAAAAGATGGAGTTTTAGGACTATTAAATATGTTCTCTGGAGGTGCATTTTCTAATGCTTCAATTTTTGCATTAGGAATCATGCCATACATTACTGCATCAATTGTGGTACAATTGTTGACTATGGTTGTGCCTTATTTTTCTAAAATGCAAAAAGAAGGTGAAAGTGGAAGAAATAAGATAAATCAAATAACTAGGTGGTTAACGGTAATAGTAACTCTTTTCCAAGCGTTTGCATATCTTGCAAACTTAAGATATCAACTACAAGGTGCAACTATATATAGTATTACAGGTAGTGATAGTTTAAATTTTGTAAATTGGACATTACCAATTGCAGTAATGTTAACTTGTGGTACATTGTTTGTAATGTGGCTTGGTGAAAAAATTACCGATAAAGGAATTGGTAATGGTATATCATTATTAATTATGGTAGGTATTGTTGCGAGATTACCTTTTGCATTGTTTGCTGAATTTGCTTCAAGAATGGAAGAACAAGGAGGAGGTTTAGTAATATTCTTTGTTGAGTTAGTTGTTTTATTGATAGTAATTATGTTATGTATTCTTTTGGTTCAAGGAACAAGAAGAGTCCCTGTTCAATATGCAAAACGAATTGTTGGAAATAAGCAATATGGTGGAGCTAGACAATACATACCTATTAAGGTAAATGCTGCGGGTGTAATGCCTATAATTTTTGCTCAAGCAATAATGTTTATTCCTGTAACTTTATTTGGATTTTCAGATTCAGAAAGTATGCAAGGAGTTAAAGCTGCACTTTCTGACTTTAATGGTTTTTGGTATAATTTGATATTTGCTATCATTATAATTGCTTTTACATATTTCTATACTGCAATTGCTATAAATCCTAAGCAAATGTCAGATGACATGAAGAAGAATGGAGGATTTATACCAGGAGTAAAACCAGGAAGAAGAACAGAAGAATTTTTTGATAATGTTTTATCTAAAATAACTTTACCAGGCTCAATTTTTCTTGCAATAGTTGCTATTTTACCAGCCTTTGTAAGTTTATTTGGAGTAAATTCTCAGTTCTCTCATTTTTATGGAGGTACATCTTTATTGATTTTAGTTGGAGTTGTTTTAGATACTCTACAGCAAATAGAAAGTCATTTATTGATGAGGCATTATGATGGTTTAACAAAATCAGGAAGAATAAAAGGTAGATCTCAAATGTAGTTCATTGTTCTTTGAAAGTATATAATGATAAATTTAAGAACACAAAGTGAGATTGAAAGTTTAAGAAAGAGCGCTCTATTGGTTGGAAGTACTTTAGCAGAAATTGCTAAAAATATAAGACCTGGAGTAACTACAGCTCATCTAGACAAAATTGCAGAAGAATTTATTAGAGATAATAATGCAATTCCGGTTTTCAAAGGTTATTATGGATATCCAGCTTCTTTATGTATTTCTATTAATGAAGTTGTTGTCCACGGAATACCAAGTAATAGTGAAATAAAGGAAGGAGATATTATATCTATTGATTGCGGAACAGAATTAAATGGTTGGGTTGGAGATTCTGCTTATACATTTGCTCTCAATGGAGTTAGTGAAGAAGCAAAAAAACTCATGAAAGTTACTAAAGAATCATTATTAATAGGAATTGAACAATGTGTTTTAGGTAATAGAATTGGAGATTTAAGTTTTGCAATTCAATCTTATTGTGAAAAACATGGATATGGAGTAGTAAGAGAATTATGTGGACATGGAGTTGGAAGAAAAATGCATGAAAAACCTGAAGTTCCTAATTATGGTAAAGCCGGAAGTGGAATAAAGTTTAAAGAAGGTATGATTATTGCAATTGAGCCAATGATTACGATGGGAGATAGAGCAGTTTTTTTTGAAAGAGATGGATGGACATGTAGAACAAAAGATTTTTCTTGTGCTGCACATTATGAACATGATGTTGCAATTACTAAAGAAGGTCCACAAATTTTATCTAGTTTCGAAGAAATTGAAAATACAATAAAACAAAATAATAACTTAGTATTAATTTAATATGGCAAAGCAAGCAGCAATACAATTAGATGGTATTGTAATAGAATCTCTTGGAAATGCAATGTTTAAGGTAGAGTTGGAAAATGGACACGTTATCATTGCTCATATTTCTGGTAAGATGAGAATGCACTATATTAAAATTTTACCAGGTGATAAAGTACAAGTTGAAATGTCTCCTTATGATTTAACAAAAGGAAGAATATCATATAGACATAAATAATAAATATTAATATACAAATAAACATTTTACCGACCATGAAAGTCAGAACATCAGTAAAGAAAAGATCACCGGAGTGTATTATTGTACGCAGAAAGGGAGTGGTTTATGTTATTAACAAAAAGAATCCTAAGTATAAACAAAGACAAGGATAATTAATAATTTAACAATATATAAATTTATGGCAAGAATTGCAGGTATCGACTTACCAAAAAATAAAAGAGGAGTTATAGGCTTAACATATATTTATGGAATAGGCAGAAGTACTTCTTCTCAAATTTTATCAAAAGCTGGAATTAGTGAAGACAAAAAGGTAAGTGAGTGGACCGATGATGAACAAAACGCTATTCGTAATATCATTAATGATGAGATTAAAGTTGAAGGAGCATTACGTTCAGAAGTTCAAATGAACATTAAACGTTTGATGGATATTGGATGCTATCGTGGTATTCGTCATCGTATTGGTTTACCTCTTCGTGGACAGAGTACAAAAAATAATGCTCGTACTCGTAAAGGTAGAAAGAAAACTGTTGCAAACAAAAAGAAAGCAACTAAATAAGAATTAATTACTCAACAGATGTGGATTATCTTTAATAAAATTTTGGAGCATCTGTATTTATAAAATAATAAAAAAGGAAATAAAAAGAACATTATGGCAAAAAGTTCTAAACCAACAAAAAAAAGAGTAGTAAAAGTTGAGCCACAAGGAAAAGCGTTCATTTTTGCATCGTTTAATAATTGTATAGTTTCTCTAACAAATAATGCAGGGCAAGTTATTTCATGGTCCTCTGCAGGTAAAATGGGTTTTAGAGGATCAAAGAAAAACACTCCATATGCATCACAAATGGCAGCTGAAGATTGTGCAAAAGCAGCATTTGATTATGGCTTAAGAAAGGTGAAAGTGTTTGTTAAAGGACCTGGTGCAGGACGTGAATCTGCTATTAGAGCAATTAACACATGTGGAATTGAAGTTTTGGAAATTACTGATGTAACTCCTGTTCCACACAATGGATGTCGTCCTCCTAAAAGAAGACGTGTATAATAATTTTTATTTGATTTAAAGAAGAAACAGATATGGCAAGATATATAGGTCCAAAAACAAAGATAGCAAGAAAATTTAGAGAACCAATTTTTGGTTTTGATAAAACCCTTGATAAAAAGAATTATCGTCCAGGACAACATGGACAAAGCAAACGTAGAGCAAAACAATCTGAATACGGAATTCAGTTAAATGAAAAACAAAAAGCTAAATATACTTATGGTATCTTAGAAAGACAATTCCGTAATATTTTCGATAAAGCATCTCGTAAGGGAGGAATTACAGGGGTTGTATTATTACAATTAATAGAATCTCGTTTAGACAATGTTGTTTTTCGTTTTGGAATTGCTAAAACTAGAGATCAAGCACGTCAATTAGTTTCACATCGTCATATTTTAGTTAATGGAGAATTAGTTAATATTCCTTCATATATGCTAAAACCAGGTGATGTTGTTAGTGTTCGTGAACGTTCAAAATCACTTCAAATAGTTACAGATTCATTAGAAGGAACAGTTAATCGTTATTCATGGTTAGACTTTGATCGTTCTCAAATGAGTGGGAAATTTATGAATTATCCTGAACGTTCTGATATTCCTGAAAATATCAATGAACAATTAATTGTTGAATTATACTCTAAGTAATAGATCATTAAATATTATAGAAATGGCAATATTAGCTTTTCAGCAACCTGACAAGGTTATAATGTTAGAGTCGGATGATTTTCACGGAAAATTTGAATTTCGTCCACTTGAACCAGGCTATGGAATGACAATTGGAAACTCTTTGAGAAGAATTTTGTTATCCTCCTTAGAAGGTTTTGCAATTACTACCATTCGTGTAGAAGGGGTTGAGCATGAGTTTGCAACAATTCCGGGAGTAATTGAAGATATGACGGAGATTATCCTAAACCTTAAACAACTTCGCTTCAAACGTCAAATTGAAGAAGAAGAAAGTGAAGTAATTAATTTTACTATCACAGGCAAGAATGTGTTTAAGGCAGGTGATATTAATAAACATTTGAATAATTTTCAAGTAATCAACACTGATATTGAAATTTGTCAAATGGAACCAAATGTTGTTTTAAACATTACTTTAAAAATTGAAAAAGGAAGAGGTTATATTCCTTCTGAGGAAAATATCAATCCTAATGATATAATAAATACAATAGCAATAGATTCAATTCACACTCCAATAAAGAATGTAAAGTATGAAGTTGAGAACTTTCGTGTTGAACAAAAAACAGACTATGAAAAATTAGTTTTGGAAATAACAACAGATGGTTCAATAACTCCAAAGGATGCACTTACTGAAGCAGCGTCTATATTGATTCAACACTTTATGCTATTTTCTGATGAAAAAATATCACTTCAAGCTGAAGCTAAACCACTAACAGAAGAATTTGATGAAACAACACTTCACGTACGTCAAGTGTTAAAATCAAAATTAACAGATCTAGATTTATCAGTTAGAGCTCTAAATTGTTTAAAATCTGCAGAAGTAGAAACTTTAGGAGATTTAGTATCATTCAATAAAGCAGATTTATTAAAATTCCGTAATTTTGGGAGGAAATCACTTACAGAATTAGAAAACCTTGTAAAATCCAAAGGACTTGAATTTGGAATGAATATTGCGAAATATAAATTAGAAAAAGAATAAGAGAAATGAGACACGGTTGCAAAGTAAATAAATTATCAAGAACGCATGCACACAGAGTTGCTATGCTATCAAATATGGCTTCATCATTAATTTTACATAAAAGAATTGAAACCACATTAGCTAAAGCAAGAGCTTTAAGAGGATATGTTGAGCCTCTAATCACAAAATCTAAAACAGACTCAACTCACCAAAGACGTATAGTATTTAGTTATCTACAAAACAAAGAAGCTGTAACTGAACTTTTCAGAGAAGTATCTGGAAAAGTTGCAACAAGAAATGGAGGATATACAAGAATACTAAAAGTAGGACGTCGTTTAGGAGATGGAGCTGAAATGGTTATGATGGAATTAGTAGATTATAATGAAAATCTATTAAAAGAAGCAAAAACAGAAAAAGCAAAAACAACTCGTAGAGGTAGAGCTAAAAAGTCTGAAACTGTTGAAGCTGCAAATCAACAAGCTAAAGTTGAAGAACCTGCAGTAGCACAAGTTCAAGAAGAAGTAAAGGTTGAAGAAACACCAGCTTCTGAAGAAAAAGCAGAATAATAATTACTTTTTAAGTATATATTGATAAAGACGTTGTTCAAAATAGTTGAGCAACGTCTTTTTTGTTATTTACTATACTAGAATTTAGTTCCACAGAATAAAAATTATTCTTAAATATGAAACTGCTAAATCAAACAAGAAATAATTCAAACCTTATTTCAGTATAATAAAACGAAGAAAGAAAAAATTAAAACTTCGTTTCAGTCAAATAAAACTTCGTTTCAGGAAATCAGAATAAGCATATAAATATCCTCAATATTTTTTTAATTTTTGAGAGATAAATTTATAGAAGCTGCCTCATAATTGTTGAGGCAAGCTCTTAATCTTTTTGCATATTCCCTCTTTATCTCTCTTATTATACTTTTCAAGACAATTTAAATTCATAAAATACATTTCATTATTGAATAAAAGTTAAATAGAGAAATTTCTAATGCAAAAATTTGGAATTAACTTTTAAATTCCTTTATCTTTGCAGACCTTAAAGTAAAATAAACGAAAGATTATTTGTTGATTATTATTGATAACTAATTTATAAACACATATTTGAAATGAAAAAATTACTTTTTTTCTTAATGGCAATCATTTTTGCCATCGGTGGTTTCTCTCAAGGAGAAATTACTATAGGTAGTGGAACATCCACTACGTCTTATGTTCCAATGTATTGTAACAATAGTTTTAGTTACACACAAACTATTTATACCTCAACAGAATTACCAGGAGGTACAATTTATCAAATTGCATATTACATGACTTCTACAAGTTCAAGAACAGAGAATATTGTAATATATGCTGGAAATACGATAAAAACTTCTTTTGCATCTGCTTCAGATTATGAAGCGCTTACAAATTTAACAGAAGTTTTTAATGACACAATTACATTTAATGAGGGATGGAATTATATTACTTTTACAACTCCTTTCTTATATAATGGAGTTGATAATTTAATTATTGCAGTTGATAAAAACACTGGTACATCTTCATCTCGTTCATGGCAATCACATACAGCTAGTTTTACATCATGTCTATATTATTATACTAATGCTGATAATATTCTTCCAAGTTCACCAATTGCTACTTCAAAAAGTACAGGTTCTGCAAGACCTAATACTAAATTTGTAATTACTCCAACTGATCCAAATTTTTGTTATAGTCCTGAAAATTTGACTTCATCTAATATTGGACATAATTTTGCAACAATTAAATGGAGTTTTATTAATAATGTTTCTTCATATAAAATTGAATATAAAACAACTTCACAAACTTGGACAGATGCAACAATTGTTTCTGGAATAACAGATACAACTTATACATTTTCTAATCTAAATTCTGATACTCAATATGATGTAAGAGTTTCACCTGAATGTACATCATTCCTCTCTTCACTAATTTCATTTAAAACAGCTTGTACTTATATAACTCAATTCCCTTGGAATGAAGGATTTGATAATGCATGGACAACAACAGCTGTTAATCCAGGAAATGAAAAAGCTCCTTCAACTTGCTGGTTAAATGTTAACGCAAATTCAAGTAGTTATTTGTGGAAAAAACCATCTACAAGTACTATACCAGCTTATGTTAGAACAGGTACTGGATCAGCACAATTATATGGATTAAATAATGCTATGAGTGATTATTTGCTTACTCCAGTTTTTACTCTTACAGGAAACCAAATGTTAAAGTTTTATGGTAAAGGATATAGTACATCAACAAATTATCCAGAACATTTATGGATTAAATTATATGATGTTACAACAAATGGAGATTTTTCATCATTAGCAGATACTGCTAATTTTATTACAATTGGATTTATTGATGATACAAACCAATATACTTGGAATTCTTATGAATATGTATTAAATAATTATGTAGGAGATTATCGTATTGTTTTTGGAAGAAATGATAACGTTGGATACTACTATCAATTAGATGATGTATCAATTGATGCAACTCCGACCTGTCCAAATACATATAACTTAGCATCAACAGGAAATACTAATTCAAGTATTTCTCTTAATTGGTCAACAACTAATAGTAATGGAAGTGGATGGCAAATTGTATATGGAGATGCAGCTACTTTTGATACTTTAACTTCTAATATAATTAATGTACCTGCAGGAACCACATTACCTTATGAAGTAACAGGACTAAACTCTTCTACTTTATATAAATTTGCAGTTCGTCAAAATTGTGGGGGAAACTTTAGTAATATTATTAGCAATAATACTATTGGTTTACCAGTTCAAATACCAGTTTCAATTGACTTTGAAAATCCTACAGAATTAAATGCTTGGAGTTTTAATAATGGAAATGCAGTAAATAAATGGTTTATTGGATCAGCTGTATCAGATTCAATAATAATTGGAAATTCATTATATATTTCCAAAAATAATGGTGATTCAAATGTTTATAATACTTCAACTCAACAAGCTTCTTCAGTTAGTAGATTAATTGAATTTAATGGTAGTGGTGAATATGAACTTTCATTTGATGTTAGAGTTGGAGGAGAATCTACTTATGATTATATTAAGGTTTACATTACAGATCCTGATACTATTTATGAAGGTATTTTTAATTCAACTCCATATTGGGCAAATAATACTTATGATATAAATCAGGTAATAACCAATTATGATGGAACTAAACCATATTTTAATGGTTATAATGGTTCTTCTGTTGTGACTTATTTAAATAGGAAAACTGCAAATATTCCTTATCAAGGACCTGCTGGAACTATAAAAAAACTAACTTTTGTTTGGAGAAGTGATGTAAGTGGAGGAACTCAACCTCCTGCAGCAATAGATAATATTTCAATTATTCCAGTTCTTTGTTCAACACCAGATTCATTAATTGCCGATAATATTACTGGTACATCAATGGATGTTCAATGGGTAGAGAGAGGAAATGCAACTGAATGGTTAATTGATTATAGACATATTGATTCAACAGCATGGAATACTATTAGTGTTTTCAATAATCCATATACACTTTCAAATCTTGAACCAAGAAATGTATATCAACTTAGAGTAAGAGGTATTTGTAATTCTACAGATACAACAAATTATACACCGATTGTAAATTATGGTACTTCATGTGAAGCTATATCTGAATTTCCTTGGTCATTTGGTTTTGAAGGAGTTTGGTTTCAAGCATCAGGAATAAGCAATGAATCAAAACCATTCTGTTGGATAAATTTTAATGGAGGAACTACTTCAAGTAAATGGAGAAAAACAACTACTTCATCTTATATCAACACAGGCTCTGCAGCAGCACAAGCTTATTCTGGTTCAACAACAAATTCAACACCGCTAAATGATTGGTTAATCACACCTCAAGTTACACTTTCAGGTAATCAATTTTTAAGATTTTGGGCAAAAGGTTATGAAAGTTCAACCAAAACATATATTGATTCTTTAGAAGTTGTTGCTTTTGATATTACATCTTTAGGTAGAGATGTTGAACTTGGAGATACATTATCAAATTATTCAATAATTATGCCTCGTACTCAAATGTCTCCAAACACTTACACTGAATATGAAATAGATTTAAGACAATTAAGTGGAGACTACCGTATAGGTTTTGTAGTAAGTTCTGATTCTGGAGGTTATTTTTTAAATCTTGATGATATTTTAATTAATGATTATCCATCATGTTCAAGACCATCTGATTTGACATATGATACATTGACAATGACTGAAAATTCAGTAACTTTATCTTGGATTACTGAAGATGTTTCAAATAATTCTTGGATTCTTTATTATAAACCAAGCTCATCTTCTGTTTGGGATTCAATTCCTTTTACAGGTGCTCCAATATATACATTAACTGGACTAAATCATTCTACTTCATATAATTGGTATGTAAGAACAGATTGTGGTTATGTAATGTCAGAAAATAGTATTGAAGGACAATTCACTACACAATGTGGAATTATTTCTCAATTCCCATGGTCATATGGTTTTGAAGATGATTGGGTTCCTGCTTTAAATCCAGGAAATCAAGAATCTCCTTATTGTTGGACAGTTGTAGATAAAGGATGGATAGAAGGTTCTTATCAGTATTGGTGGAAAAGAAACACTACTGCATCAAATGCTCATTCAGGAACAAGCTCTGCTCAAGTTTACACAGATTATGGTGATTATGATCATAATGATTGGTTAATTACACCTCAAATATCATTAAATGGTAGTCAAAAACTAAGTTTTTGGGCTAGGAGATATAGTGCAAGTACCTCAGAGCCTGATGAAATTTCAGTATATATTTCTGATGAAAATATTACATTAGATACTACTGGAATGGGACAATTTGGTAATATGCCTAATTTTACAAGAATATTTAATCAACTATTACCTGTAGGTGATTGGCAAGAATATACATTAAATTTAAGAGAATATACTGGTAATCGTTATATTGCTTTTGTACGTCAAGGAACTCCAGATGGCTATTATTTACGTTTAGATGATGTTTTAATTGATAACCTTCCTACTTGTATGTATCCTTCAAATTTAACTTTATCAAACTTGCAACCAACTCAGGTAGATATAGGATTTTTTGCAGGTAATGAAACAGATAATAACTGGAAGGCTTATTATAAGACTTCAGGAGCTACAGAATATGATTCTGTTGTTGTAACTTCTAATCCATTTACTTTAACAAATTTATTATCTGATACATCTTATAGTGTATATTTTAGAACAGATTGTGGTATAGAAGGACTATCTGAAGCTTCTAATATCATTAACTTTAGAACTCCATGTAATTTTATTTCTATTCCATTTATTGAAAGCTTTGATTCTTTAACTGCAAGTTCTTCTGCAATTATTCCATGTTGGACAAGATCAAATACACAATCAACTTCTTCTAACTATCCATATCCATCATCAACATATTCTAGTTCTCCTTCAAAATCATTGTATTTCTATGCAGGTAATGGAAAATATAATTTAGTAGTATCACCTTTAATTGACGTTACTACAAATCCAATTAATACACTTAAAGTTAAATTTAAGCAAAGAATTTCAAGTTCTTCATATAAAGGTGTTCAAGTGGGAGTAATGACCGATCCAAATGATTATTCTAATTTTGTTCCAATTGGAACAACAATGCCAAACTCTCAAACATCAACATTTGAAAATAAAGAAGTTTCTTTAGCTAATTATGTAGGAAATGGTAGTTTAATTGCATTAAGACTTGTCGGAGAAGGTGCTACTAATGGAGCTTATATCGATGATTTTGAAATAGCAACCCTTACAGCATGTGAAAAACCTCAGTTTATTACTGAATCTAATATTACTTCTAATTCTGCAGATATTTCATGGAATAATGGTAATCTTTCAGATAATTCATGGTGGATTTATTATAAAGAATCTTCCAATACAGATTATGATTCAATTCTAATATCTTCCAATCCTTATACATTACAAGGATTAGCACCAGCTACTACATATAATATTTATATAAGAACTGACTGTGGATCTACAGCTTATTCAGAATCTTCTGAAATATCTACATTTATTACTGAATGTGTGTCACTAACTCAATTACCATATTTTGAAAACTTTGATACTTATGGAACAGGAACTTCAGCTTATCCAACTTGTTGGTCAAGAATAAACACTTCTTCTACTACTTACCCTTACATTAATACTACTAATAGTTCTGCTCCAGGCTCACTTTATTTCTCTGCCACTTCTTCAGGTGTTTACAATATTGCAATAACTCCAGAAATCGATGCATCTATACCAATAAATACATTGATGACAAGATTCAATATGAGAAAAACTAACACTAATTCAAAAATTATTGTAGGAGTTATGGAAACATTGGATGTAAATTCATTTACTCCAATCGATACTGTTACTTCAATTATACCATCTGCTTGGGAAATGATGGAAGTTAATTTCAGTACTTACACAGGAAATGGAAAATATATTGCATTTAAATCAGAATATGACACTGCTTCAAATACTGTTTATATTGATGATGTTATTATTGATAGAGCTTCTATTTGTGATTATCCTGACTCTTTAATGCTTATTGATATTACATCTACAGATGCACAAATTACATTTAATCCTGCAAATACTACTGATAACCAATGGAGAGTGTATTATAGAGTATTAGGAGATAATACATGGATTCAAGAAGATATACTTACAATACCTCATACAATTTTAGGATTATCTGTAAATTCAAATTATGAATTATTTGTTAAAACTCTATGTAATGATGCAACTTATTCAAGTGCAAGTGATATTTTATATTTCTCAACTTTATGTAGTCCTATTTCACAATTACCATATTCAGAAAGTTTCGACTCTTATGGAACTGGAAGTTCTGCATACCCTACTTGTTGGTCAAGAATAAAACCGACTACCTCTACTAATCCTTATATTAATTCAACTAATAGTTCTTCACCAGGCTCACTTTATTTTAATTCTACTTCAGGTGATGTGAATATTGCTATGACTCCTCAATTTGATGCTTCAATTCCAATTAATACTTTAATGGCTAGCTTTAAGATAAGAAAATCTAATGCTACAAGTAAAATTATTGTTGGAGTTATGTCTAATCCTTTAGATGAAACAACTTTTGATAGTGTTACTACAATTTCTCCTTCAACAACATCAACTTGGGAAGATTTTGAAGTTAATTTTATGAATTATAATGGAAATGGAGATATTATTGCATTTAAATCAATATTTGATACAATAACAAATACTGTCTATATTGATGATCTTGTAATTGATCTTATTCCTTCTTGTACTCGTCCTAATAGACCTGTTGCTTCAAATGCAACTTCATCATCTATTGATATCTCTTGGGTAGATCCTAATACAAATAATACATCATGGTACATATATATTAGACCAGTAGGAAATACCGATTGGGATTCAATCCCTGTTAATTCATCTCCAGTTACTTTAAGTAATTTAACTGATGCAACTACTTATCAAATCATGATGGCTACTGATTGTTATGGTTTAGTTTCAAACTATACAAATATAATTACTTATGCAACTACATGTATTCCTTTTTCAACCCTTCCATGGAATGAAGGTTTTGAAAATATCACTGCTGCAAGTGAATTCCCAAGTTGCTTTGCTACTCAAGGAGTATCTGGTAAATTGACTTCTGCTATTACAACCTTAGATCATAACCGTTCTGCAAGAACAGATAGCAATTATGCTTATTTTGTATGGAGTTGTTGGAATAGATTATATACTCCTACATTTGATTTAGTTGCAGGAGGAAACTACACATTCTCATTCTGGTATAAAGCAGATGGAGGTTCAGGTTGGGGAGAACTTTCTGCAGGACTATACACTTCGCAAGGAGATACTTCTTCATTTGTTTCAACAATTGGAACACCAATAACATCTGGAGTCACAAATACAACTTATCAACAATATACTGGATCATTTACTATATCTACATCTGGAACATATTCAATTGGCATTTTTGCTAATGCTAATTCCACACCTTGGTACTTATGTATTGATGACCTTTATTTAGATGGAGTTATCCCATGTTCAGATCCAACATTAATCACATCAGTACCTTCTCAAACTTCAGCAACAATTAGCTGGACTGCAGGAGGAAGTGAAAGTCAATGGGAAGTGCGTTTAGGAGAATCAGGAACAGTTCAAACAACTGGTACAAATTCTAACTTCTTATTATCTGGATTAACTCCAGATTCAAGTTATACTGTTTATATTAGAGCAAATTGTGGAGGAACTTATTCAAACTGGATTAGTCATACTTTCACAACTTTATCAGGACCATATTCACCTGAAGTAACAACATTACTTGCAGAATCAGTTTCATTTACATCAGTAACATTGAATGGCTCTTATTTATTGGGCTCTGATACAATTACTTCAATTGGATTTGATTATAGACCTGTAGGAACAACTACATGGACTTCTGACACTGTTGGTAATATTGCAACTCCATTCTTAAAAGCTATTACTGGATTAACTTCAAATACACAATATGAATTTAAAGCTTTTGTTATTTCAACTTCATTTAATAAAACTTCTGGTGATATAGTTACATTCACAACTTTACAAATAGTACCACCAACAGTAACTACTCTAACACCAAATCCAATAAGCTATACAACAGCAACCTTCTTAGGTACCATAGTACAAGGATCAGAATCCATCATTGCAAGAGGTTTTGAATACAAGTTGCCGTCACAAACATGGCAAGACGGAACTCCAATATCAGCCACAGGCACAAACAACATATCAGCTTCAGTAACCAGTTTACAACAAGGAACTACATATGAAGTTAGAGCCTATGCAAGAACAGCTAGTACAACAACCTATGGAACAACCATTACCTTTACAACCCTAACCCAAGGAGTAACTCCTCCAACAGTAAATACTTTAGTAGCTGATCAAATAGGGGATAGAAGTGCAATATTGCTTGGAACAGTATTAGTAGGCAATGAAGCAATAACCGATCAAGGATTTGAATGGAAAGTAGCAAGTGCAAGCACATGGACTCCAGTAACTGTAGTACCAGTAAATGATACATTAAACTATCAATTAACTGGTATAGAACCAACAACCAACTATGAATTTAAAGCTTATGCAACCACAGCAACTACAACTACATATGGAACTACTCAAACCTTCATGACCTTAGGCATAAACGAAATAGATGGAAGTTTAATCACAGTAATGATGTATCCAAACCCAACAAGCGAAGAAACTAAGTTAGTAGTAACAGGTTTACAAGGTGACGTTAAGATAATTGTTAGTGATGTACAAGGTAGAATCATAAATACAATCAATTCCAGAGCAAACAACAATAAGGTAGAAGTAACCTTGAATGTAAGCGGTATGGCAAAGGGAGTATATTATGTAAGACTACAAAATGAACAAGTACGTAAAACTCAAAAGTTAATTGTAAAATAATTGCTTTAAGGTAATATTTAGTTTGAAACACAACTAATAATTGATAAGTGGTTACTTCGAAAGAGGTAACCACTTTTTTTGTTCTATTTAAGTGCCATTTAATCAAGCTTAGAAATCAGCAAATCAGTTAACAAACTTATTTAATAAGCTTTCAATTTCACTAAACTTCCTTTAGAACTCAAAACAATGCCATTGTTTTGTAGAAACAACCGCATTGTTTTTGGCAAACAATGGCATTGTTTTAGTAAAACAACCGCATTGTTTTCTAAGAATAATGGGATTATATGAGATTTATACCTTGATTTAATAGTTCTTTCCCTTGTTTATCTATGTCTATGAAAGGAGTTCCCACTTGTTTTCTTATTACTGATTGAAGTTTATGGTTTTTCCATTTATTCCTAAGTTCAATTTATAGTTAAAATTATTATTCCTAAAAACTCTTTTCTAAAGTTTTGGTGCTGACTTTTTTCAAAAAACTATAGATTCTTCTCTTTTACGAAAGGGATTGATATAATGAGGCTTTCTTAAAAGTATATTTCTATTATTTTTTGGTAAAATTGGACTTAATCCCTATATTTGCAAATTGATAGAAAGGTAATACTAATTTAAAAAAGAAAAAGAATATGGGACAAATTATTGGAATTCATGCAAGACAAATTCTTGACTCAAGAGGAAATCCAACAGTAGAGGTAGAGGTATATACAGATCAAGGTGCAGTTGGAAGAGCTGCAGTTCCTTCTGGAGCTTCAACAGGAGTTCATGAAGCTTGTGAATTAAGAGATAATGATAAGAATTATTTCATGGGAAAAGGCGTTCTTCAAGCTGTTGAAAACGTAAAAAATATAATAAATGAAGAACTAAAAGGTTTTCAAGTAACTGATCAAAATGCAATTGATGCAAAAATGATTGAGCTTGATGGAACCCCAAACAAAAGTAAATTAGGAGCAAATGCAATTCTTGGAGTTTCTTTAGCTTGTGCAAAAGCAGCAGCAATGGAAACAGGTCAAGAGCTTTATAGATATATTGGTGGAGTTAATGCAAACACATTACCAATTCCAATGATGAATATTCTAAATGGAGGTTCACATGCTGACAATTCAATAGACTTTCAAGAGTTTATGGTAATGCCAGTTGGAGCACAATCTTTTTCACACGCTCTTCAAATGGGAACAGAAGTATTCCATAACTTGAAAGCAGTTTTAAAAGCACAAGGATATTCTACCAATGTTGGAGATGAAGGAGGTTTTGCACCCAATCTTAAATCTAATGAAGAAGCAATAGAAGTTATTCTAACAGCAATTGAAAAGGCAGGCTACAAAGCTGGAAAAGACATTTATATAGCTTTAGACCCTGCATCAAGTGAATATTATATTGCAGAAGAAAAGGTATATCATCTACATAAATCAACAGGAGAAAAACTTACTTCTTCTCAAATGGTTGAATATTGGGCTAAATGGGTTGAGAAATATCCAATTATTTCAATTGAAGATGGAATGGCAGAAGATGATTGGGAAGGATGGAAGCTTATGACAGATAAATTAGGCGATAAGATTCAACTTGTTGGAGACGATTTATTTGTTACAAATCCAGAACGTTTACAAATGGGAGTAGAAAAGAATGTTGCTAACTCAATATTAGTAAAGGTTAATCAAATTGGAACATTAACTGAAACCATTAATGCAGTAAGTTTAGCAAATAGAAATTCTTACACAGCTGTTATGAGCCACCGTTCAGGAGAAACTGAAGATACAACAATTGCTGACCTTGCAGTTGCATTAAATACAGGACAAATCAAAACAGGTTCTGCTTCAAGAACAGATAGAATTGCTAAATATAACCAACTTCTTAGAATTGAGGAAGCACTTGGTGAGCAAGCTAAATATTTGGGAAAGACTTTTAAGTTTGCAAAATAAGCTAAACTAAGTTTTAATCCCTCCAAAATCAAGAATCCTTATTCCAGTATATTGGGATAAGGGTTCTTTTTTATAAGACATTCATTTTCTTGTATTTTATTTGCAAGAGTTAATAAATAATTATACCTTTGCATCCAATTTTTAAGAATAATGTTGCTTACTCAACAATCATATATTTTTGAAAAGAAGTAATTTAATCAATGTTTAACCCGATTTAGTAAGAAATCACATTAAAAAAATCATTTATTAGAAATGAGAGAATTAAAAGACATTCAACCTTTACAAGATTTCGATTGGTCTTCTATTGGTAAGAAGAAAAGTGTTTACACAGAAAAAGAACGTGAAACTTTAACTCAAAGCTACGAAGACACATTCAGTCAATTAGCCGAACAACAAGTTGTTGAAGGAACAATTGTTGCGAAGAATAATCGTGAGGTTGTAATTAATATTGGCTTTAAATCAGATGGTATTATTCCTTTATCAGAAATTAGATATAATCCTAATTTAAAGGTTGGAGATAAAATTGAAGTTTTTGTTGAAAGCCAAGAAGATGCTGATGGACAGCTTATTCTTTCTCATAAAAAAGCTCTTCTTCTTAAGTCATGGGATAGAGTTAATGAGGCATTTGAAAAACAAGAGATTATTAATGGTTACGTTAAGAGCAGAACTAAGGGTGGATTAATTGTTGATGTATATGGAATTGAAGCATTCTTGCCAGGTAGCCAAATTGATGTTAAGCCAATTAGAGACTATGATATTTATGTAGATAAAATTATGGAATTTAAAATCGTGAAGATTAACCATGATTTCAAAAATGTAGTTGTATCTCATAAAGCTCTGATTGAAGACGAAATTGAAGCTCAAAAGGCTGAAATTATTTCTCATCTTGAAAAAGGTCAAGTTCTTGAAGGAATTGTTAAAAACATTACTTCTTATGGAGTATTCATTGACCTTGGTGGAGTAGATGGACTAATTCACATTACTGACCTTTCATGGGGAAGAATCAATCACCCTGAAGAAGTTGTTGAATTAGACCAAAAGATTAATGTTGTTATCTTAGACTTTGATGAATCTAAAAAACGTATTGCTTTAGGACTAAAACAACTTACACCTCATCCTTGGGATGCTTTAAGTGCTGACTTAAAAGTTGGAGATAAGGTTAAGAGTAAAGTTGTTGTATTAGCAGATTACGGTGCATTTGTTGAAGTTGTTCCAGGAGTTGAAGGATTAATTCACGTAACTGAAATGTCATGGAGCCAACATTTAAGAACAGCTCACGATTTCCTAAAAATTGGAGATGAAGTTGAAGCAATTGTTTTAACTCTTGATCGTGAAGAAAGAAAAATGTCATTAGGAATTAAACAACTTATTCCAGACCCATGGGGAGAAATTGCATCAAAATATCCAATTGGAAGCAAGCATGAAGCAACAGTAAGAAACTTCACTAACTTTGGTATTTTTGTTGAACTTGAAGAAGGAGTTGATGGTTTAATTCATATTTCTGACCTTTCATGGAGCAAGAAAATTAAACATCCTGCAGAATTCACTAAGGTTGGAGAAAAAATTCAAGTAGTTGTTCTTGAAGTTGATTCTGAAAGCCGTCGTTTGAGCTTAGGCCACAAACAACTTGAAGAAAACCCTTGGGATGTATTTGAAACAATCTTCACTCTTAACTCAATTCACAAAGGAACAATTCTTAACATGAGTGAAAAGGGTGGTGCAACAGTTGCTCTTCCTTATGGAGTTGAAGCTTTCTGTCCTAAATCTCAATTAGCAAAAGAAGATAAAACTGCTGCTAATGTTGATGAACAATTAGATTTCAAGATTATAGAATTTTCAAGAGAAAACAAAAAGATAGTTGCTAGCCATTCAAAAACATGGCAACAAGAAGAAGAAAAAGAAGATAAAAAATCTACTTCTGAAGAAAAAGCAATTAGAAAATTGAATGATAATTTAGAAAGAACAACCTTAGGAGACATTGACGCTTTAGCTAATTTAAAAGAAGAAATGACTAAGAATGAACAAGAATAATCCTTAACAGGATTTCTTAAAATCAAATATAACGTCTAAACTTTTTTAAGTTTAGACGTTTTTTGTTGTAAATAAATACTAATTAATGTAACTTTGCACCTCTAGAAAACCAATAAATAAATTCAAAATTATGAAACGTCTTTTCTTTATATTAGTGATGGCAATATTACCTTTTGTATCTTTTGCAGAAGGACTTAATGCAATTTATTCATTCTCTACCTTCAATATCCCATCTCAAAAGCCTTATGTTGAAATAAATACTTCAATACAGGCAAAGAGTTTAATATATATGAATAATGAAGCAACCATTGAGTTTACTTTGCTAATAATTAAGGATTCGCAAATAGTATATGTGGAGAAAAGAGATTTAAAAGCTACTCAAGCAAACAGTGAAGCTTCAATTATTGACATTCAAAGAGTGAGTTTGGATAATGGACAATATTCAGCAAGGTTTGAATTGAAAGACAAAAACACCTCAATGACTCCTTTAGTTATTGAAGATAATTTTGAGATAAACTACCCTAAAAATCAAATTGCAGTATCTTCTGTTCAGCTAATTGACTCCTACAAGAAAACCACTTCACAGAATATTCGTTCAAAAAATGGCTACGACCTAATACCTTATTTATTTGATGCAATTGCTGAAAATAAGAATACCTTAACCTATTATGCAGAAATCTACAACGCAGAAAAAGAATTTGGAAAGGACAGTACTTATGCAATATCTGTTGTATTGGAAAGCATAAAAACAGGAAAGAAATTTGAAGCAATACAAAAGATTAAAAGAGAAAAAGCAAGAGAAATATCTGTTGAAATAGGCAATTTAGACATTACTTCTTTGCCTCAAGGTGGTTATTATTTGGTTGTGGAGGCAAGAAATAAGAATAATATTCTTTATGCTTACAGCAAAACAGCTTTTTATAGATACTCAAATGTAGATAATAATTTTCAATCAACTATCCCTTCAGATGCTTTTGTGAATATGATTTCTAAAGATGAGATTGATGAAAATATTTATTGTTTAATCCCAATTGCAAGCGAAGCTCAAAAAACATTCATCCTTAAACATATGAAAACATCAAGTATTGATGATAAGAAACACTTCTTATATGTCTTTTGGAGAGGGATTAATCCAGAGAATCCTAATTTTGAATGGCAGTCTTATATGAAGGAAGTTAAGATTGTAAATGAAAAATACTCTACCAAGATTAAGAAGGGTTATGAAACCGAAATGGGAAGAGTTTATTTGCAATATGGCAAGCCAGACGTTGTGATTGATGAGAAATTTAAAGCAACATCGGGTATGAGAAAAAGCACACTTGCTAATCAAGCTCTTAATCCTCTTGATGGAGAGTTTAGTCAAGATGCAATTTCATATATGCCTTATCAAATATGGAAATATCATAATACTCCTTATGGGGAAGTTAATAAGGGATTTGTTTTCTATGCTCCTCAAAATAATTTAATGGAATATTTTCTATTGCACTCCGATGCTAAAGGCGAGCCTTCTGATGTAGATTGGGAAACTCGACTTACAAGAGGAAATATGCCAGAGGGTATGTCAGGAGAAGCAGGGTTGCAATTTAAAAGAGGATACTAACTGAAAATGACAAAAGTTGCTGTTGTTATTCTTAATTGGAATGGCAAGAAACTCTTAGAAAAATATCTCCCTTCGGTTATAGAACATTCTCAACAAGCTCAAATCATTGTTGCAGATAATGCTTCAACAGATGACTCTATTGCCTTTCTTAAGGAGAATTATCCCCATATTAGAATAATCCAAAACAAAGAAAACTTAGGCTTTGCTCAAGGTTATAACCAAGCTCTTTCTCAGGTTGATGCTGAATATTACGTGCTTTTAAATTCCGATGTAGAGGTTACTGAAAACTGGATAAGTGGAATAATTGACCTTATGGACAAAGACCCAAAGATTGCTTGCTGCCAACCTAAGCTTATGTCTTTTGAAAATAGAGATGAGTTTGAGTACGCTGGAGCAGCTGGAGGTTTTATAGACTACTTGGGTTATCCTTTTTGTAGGGGTAGGGTTTTCAACCATTTGGAACAGGACAAAGGACAATATGATGATGTAAAAGAGATATTTTGGGCAACAGGAGCTGCAATGTTTGTTAGAGCAAGTCTTTATCAAAGCTTTGGAGGATTGGACAAGGATTTCTTTGCTCATCAAGAAGAGATTGATTTGTGCTGGCGATTGAAGAATGCAGGATATAAGATTTTCTATTATCCAAACTCTGTTTGCTATCATCTTGGAGGAGCATCTCTCAACAAAACTTCCCCTTTCAAAACCTTCCTAAACTTCCGAAATAACCTCTATCTTCTTTACAAAAACCTCCCTCTTCATCAACAATTTAAAGTATTGTCTATTAGATTTATCTTAGACATTCTTGCTGCTTTTTCATTCCTTTTTCAAGGAAAAGCAGGTGAGTTTAAGGCAGTCTTTAGAGCCTACAAAGCCTTTTTCAAAAATCGTAATTTGATTAAAGCCAAGCGAACTCTAATTCTTAACCCCAATATAAAAGAGATTTACCCCCAAAGCATAGTTGCAAACTACTACCTTAAAGGGAAGAAAAAATTCTCTCAACTGAACTTTCATTAAGCCCAATTTCCTTAAAAAATACCCTTAGAAACAAGGTTTGGCAACATTCAAAATAAAGATATGTAATTGCCAAATCTTCAATATGTTGCCACCATATAGGCGATATGCTAAAACCATATCGGCGATATGGCAAAAGTGAATCGCCCAATTCGCATAGTGCATATTGCCCAATATGCCACCCCCATATTGCCCGATTTAGGGGTAGCGAATCGGGCAATATGCTTTAGCCATATCGCCGATTTGCAATAATCATATCGCCGATATGTTATATTCATATCGCCGATTTACTTCTAATCTTTCTTGAAAACGTAATAATTCTCTTGGCTTAATGATTAAGTCAAAACGGAGAAATGTACTTTTAATATCACTGTCTTTGGCAATGATTTACCAAAAGATGCAATGGGTGTATTAAACCTATTGGAGGGTTAAATCAAAAATGAACTTATTGCCAATTCATAGCCTTTTAGTCCGAAACCGAAGATACTTCCCTTGCAATTGGGTGCAATTAGGCTATTGTGACGGAAGGTTTCTCGGGAAAGAATGTTGGATATATGAACTTCAACAACAGGAGTTTGTATGCTTTTTACGGCGTCGGCAATTGCAACAGAGGTGTGAGTGTAACCTGCGGCATTAAGAATTATTCCATCGAATAAGAAGCCAACTTCGTGTAGTTTATTAATAATTTCACCCTCAATATTAGACTGAAAATACTCCAAGATAAGCTTTGGAAACTTCTCTTTCAAAGAAATGAAATAGTCCTCAAAGCTAATTTTACCGTAAATCTCTTCTTCTCTTTTACCCAAAAGATTAAGATTGGGTCCGTTAATTATTATTATTTTCACTGTGTTTTTGTTTAATCCAGTTTATTAAATCTGTTGCGTTTGGGCTTAGAAATACATACTTTTCTTCATCCAAAACATAGAAAGTTGGGAGGGTTTTGAGGTAATTTTGAATTATGGGTTTATCGTTTTCAATCCAGCAATTCTTCCATGTTTTGGGTATAAACTTCTTTTTGTCCAACCAATATTCTTTATCCACATCGGGCAAAATAGCCAATACCTCCACAACTCCTTTTTCAATCAATTCTTTTAATTCTTTGTTTTTGGAGAGCTCTTTTTTGATTTTGGTGCAGTCCTCACACTCTGGGTTATAGAAATAAAGGAGGATATAGGGGGTTTTTGTATTGTAAAGAGTTTCTTCTTCTAAGGAAGTTGTTATATAGTTAAAGTCCATAAACTTCACCTTCTCTTGCGAAAAAACACCACAAGAGAGAAGTGAAAAACAAAGCATTAGGACTATTTTATGCATGGGAATTAAATTGTTACTGCCTCTTTCTTTGAAGGGATATATATGTTTTTGTACCCATTCTCCATTAAGGTATTTGCAAAGTTGATTTGAGTTTCTTCCTCTCCATGAACAAGGAATATCTTTTTAACCTTCTTTTTCTCTTGACATGAAAGGTAAGTAAGCATTTCTTGATAGTCGGCATGTGCAGAATAGGAGTCAATTCTTCTTATTTCGGCTCTAACAAAATATTGAGTGCCAAAGATTGAAACAACATTATCTCCTCTCAATATTTTGGCTCCTAAGGTTGTTGGAGCACAATATCCAACTGCAAGAATAGTAGTTTTTTTGTCTTCAATATTATTTGCAATATGATGTTTAACCCTTCCTGCTTCCATCATACCAGAGGCAGAAATAATAATCATAGGTCTATGATTGGAGTTAAGAGCTTTAGACTCTTCAGCAGAACGAACATAATGCAATCTTTCAAAACCGAATGGGTCTTTGTCCGTTTTCATATATTCCTTAATCTCATCATTAAAACACTCGGTATGCAAACGCATAATATTTGTAGCGTTCAAACTCAAAGGACTATCAACATAAACATCAATATCTGGCAACAAACCTTTTCTTTCCAACCTGTCCAAAGCATAAATAACCTCTTGAGCTCGGCCAATTGCAAAAGAAGGAATAATCAACTTGCCTTTCTTCTTGCAGCAAGTATGCACAACAGCATCCAAAAGTTCTTGTTCGGAAGTGTTAACATCATTATGCAGTCTATCCCCATAGGTCGATTCCATAATAATATAATCGGCCTGAGGAAAAGCTTGAGGAGCCTTAAGGATTCTTTTAGAATATCTTCCAATATCGCCAGTGAAAGCAATATTAGTTTTCTTTCTGCCTTCCTTAATTGTAATATTTACTGTTGCACTTCCAAGAATATGACCATTGTCGGTAAAGCGAACAGAAATATCTGGGTCAATAAGAAAGTCTCTTTCATAAGGAATTGAAATAAAGTATTGCATTGCTTCTTGAGCATCAAGCATAGTGTATATTGGTTCAACTTCAGGCAACCCTTTACGCGCTCTTTTCTTGTTGAAAGTGTAGGTATCTTGTTCTTGAATATTTCCGCTATCAGCCAGCATAATTGAGCAAAGGTCTCTTGTTGCAGGAGTGCAAAAGATGGAACCTTTAAATCCAAGCTTAATAATATAAGGTATAAGTCCCGAGTGGTCAATATGAGGATGGGAAAGTAGTAGATAATCAATTTCCGAAGGATTAAATCCTAAGTCTCGGTTAAGAGCATCAGTCTCTAAACCCTTACCTTGAAACATTCCACAATCTAAAAGTATTTTCTTGCCTTTTTGTGTAGTAATTAAATGTTTACTACCAGTTACTTCTTTAGCAGCTCCCAAAAACTCTATCTTCATATCTCTATAGTTTTAAATATTGAGCAAAGGTAATAAAATTTTAAATCTCTAAGTGCTTTTCTCTTATATATTATTATTCAAGAACATTATTGCCTCTTAAAACATATCTTTTAACAACATTGCGAAATCTCCTATAGTAAAGAATTGCAGCAGTTAAGAGTCCAGCTAAGAACCCTGCAAAAATACTCCAAGACCCTAATTCAAAAACAAATCCACAGATATAAGCAAAAGGCAAAGCAACCAAAACATAAGAGATTAAAGCATATTTCATTGGTTTAGCCACATCGTTAATTCCCCTCAAAGCTCCAAGAACTGAAACCTGTGAGCCATCAATAATTTGAAATACACCAGCAACAATAAAAAATCCTCTTGCAATTTCAATAACCTCCTCATCGCTTGAGAAAATCATAGCAATATATCTTCCAAAGACAATAAGAATAAAAGCCATACAAGACATAGTTAGAAAAGAAAGTTGAAACCCTGCCTTAAACTGGTTGTTAAGCTCCTTCATATTATTTACTCCAAAGGCTTGAGAAATTAGAATTGTAGTTGAGCTTGAAATACCAGCAGCAATCAAAAAGGTTGTTCCCACAATAGTTATAACAATTTGATAGGCTGCTAAGGCTTGAGTAGAAACCCATCCCATCATAATAGTAACCCCAAGCAAAGAGAAAAACTCCAAAAACATTTGTCCAGCAATAGGAATTCCAAGCCTTAATAATTTAACATGATAGAACTTCGATAAGTTGGAAAAAGCAAAGAAGCTCAAATATCTTTTGTAGTTAGCCTTAAAATAAAGATATAAAATAAAAGCTATAGGCATTAATATTCTAGAAATTAAAGTAGCCAATGCAGCACCAGTAACTCCCATTTGAGGAAAACCAAACTTCCCAAAGATTAGAAGATAGTTCAAAACAATATTAAGTAAGTTAGTCGAAATAGTTATAACCATTGAAGGCTTAGTGTTTCCCACCCCTTCCATAAATTGTTTAAAAGAAAGGAATATAAGTTGAGGTATAAAGGAAAGAGCAATTATAAAATAGTAGGGATAGCAAATATCAATAACTTCTTGAGGCTGTCCAAAATATTTAAGAAAAGGCATAAGTAAAAGAAGAATGGCCGTAATAACTAAAGATATAATAGTATTTAGAGATATGGAGTTTTGAAGTAAAATGGAAGAAATCTTATGTTCTCCTCTTGCATAACTCTGCCCCGTTAGAGGAGTTAGAGCCATAGCAATACCCATTCCAACCACCAAAGCATTATAGGAAACACTCCCTGCAAAAGCAACCGCAGCCAATTCAGTTGTTCCCAAATGCCCCACCATAATAGTATCTACCATTTGCACAAAGGACTGACCCATTGATGCTAAAATAATAGGAAAGGCTAATTGAAAGTTTGTTTTGTAATAAGATTTACTAAGAAACATTTTGTTTAAATAATTTCTGCAAAGATACTACTTTTCCCCAACTTAAATTTTAATCCCTTTTTTATCCAGTCTTACTTAAGAGCAATTAAAGTATGGCTTTTTGAATGTGAGATGTTTGTTGAATATATTATTCTGAAAGAAATAAAGTATATAATTCGTTAGTTAGATATTTCCATTTCTTTTATCATTGTTTCTATTTCATCTATTAATTCGGGAAGAAACGATTGGTCTGTTCCATATGCAAATTTCAAGATTATATTCTCAATCTGTTTTTGGATGATTACACTAACAAGTATTTGTCCAAGCTCATTTAAATTAAAAGTTATTTCTATATTCTTTTCAATTGTTTGAATAAATGAAGCTGTCCGAACTTTCATTTTGTGTAATTTACGCAAATCAATAAGAAATTTAGTAAAGTCAATATCTAAACACTCTGAGTTTATGGAAACATTAACAAAACTATGTTTTATTTCTATTTGAAACAAAACAAAATCATTAAAATCAGGTTTATTCTTTTGAACTTGAAAATCAGAAAAAGACATTTCAAGTTCTTTATCTCTATTATAAAAATGTATTGCATTCATAATTAATTTCTCATGTGCTATATTTAATTCGATACTTGTTCAATATTTATATATCTTCAATAACCAGCATTATTAATTATGGTTCATCTTTCCACTCTTTAGTCTTTGAATAATATGCCTTAGAGTTATCGAATCCAATGAAGAAATATACTTTGTAGTTGATTGAGTCAATTGTATCGTAATAAGGTCCTTCATCAATAGGTTCTTCAATACCTAAGCTATTCAAATTATTTGGAAGTTTATTCTCCTTTTCTCTATATGTCTCAATTTGTTTAACTAACAAATATCCTTCCTCTTCATATCTATTGTTTTCAATATAAATCATCAAATAAAGGAAACTAACAGAAATAACAATTACAAATAGTATAATTACTAATATTTTTTTCATCCTAATATATATTCAATTCCACACTAATTTATTTTTATATTTAATCCGATACTTATTCAATATTTATATTAATATCTCCAAATCTGATACTCTATCTATGTGATATTTATTTATTCCTTAAACTTTTGCTTATTGAATCATAATATCGAATCTCATATTCGTATGGTAGTAATTTGCTTAAATCATATTCTCCATAATAGAAATTTATCCTTGACATTACTGTATCTTTTATAAGAGTAGTATTATTTCTAAATAGATATTCATATTGAGCTAAATTAAGACTCATATCCTTTATGCTTGATTTAATTTTTATTATCTCATCTTCTGAAGCAATCAAATATAAATATTTGGAATCACATTTATACTTTCCTGCAAGATAATTTTGAAAGTTCTCATTATTTTCTTTAATATATTCTTCCCAAAATATTGGTATTTTATCTTCAAGTTGTGGAATATATTCTTGAATGGTTTTTATTTCAAGAAATAGGAGTTTGGCATTTTTATAATCATCCAATATATACTTGATGTTTGATAAATAAGGAGGAATAGAATCTTTAATTTCGGTACATGATAAAAAATAACAAAGCAAATAGGTATCATCCAAATATCTATTATTGAAATCATACCTATGTCTATTTTTAAATGTATCTGCATCTTTATATATTCTAATACCATCCCATATAGATTCCTTTCTATATCGTTTTTCAGGAATACTATCAGCATTTTTGTAGCTATTACAACTTATTGCCAAAGTTATTATAAACAAAAGTATTATCCTTTTCATAATTTATATTTTCTCTTTGATTTGCTACTGGGATACTATTATTTCTTCCATATTTTTAAAACCTCTTTTGCTTGTTCTACTACTTTAAGCCATTCAGAATCATTGATAATTTCTTCATCTGAGTATTTTTTTTCATCGTAATTATTTAGATAGCTTCTTAATTTATTTAATTCTACAATAATAGAATTAGACAATCCTATTTCTGAAGCTGTTTTATCAATAAAATCATCAAAATGAAAATCATCGAAGAGTGAACACATTAACTCTACAAAAGAAGATATGAGACCTAAATCATTATTCTGATTTAGCCATAATTTTCTTTGTAATTGTATATCTGAAATCTCAACTATTTTATCATAGATATGTTCTGTTTCTAATTCAATTAAATCCATATTATCAAGGTTTTATGTTTTTTAACTTTCTGCCCTGTGAGATTACTTTGCTTTGCAAAGCGACAAAGTCGGTAAGCAATCTCATAGTTCTTTATTATTAGAATTTAAAATTCGATTTTTTTCATTCTTAACTTTTTATTTGTTTTCAAAGTTCAAAGGTAGGGAAATATTTTTATATATTCTTAATCCTTCTCTACTATTTATTTTTCTTTTTTCTTCCAATAATTTGATATGATTATCTGATTTGTGAATTATAAAGTCTTTTCTTTGAAAATTATCCTTATAAAAATCTGATTTTAACTTGATTTAATCTTGATAAAGCCTGTTTAGAAGTATTTAAAAAGGGAGTTAATGTTGGTATCATGCTATGATGTTCTCGAATTCATGCCATGAATTACTCGGAATCATGGCATGAATTGTTCGGAATCATGCCATGAATTGGAGGAAATCATGCCATGAATTCGAGAACATGATGCCATGAATTCGACATAAAAACGAAGTTTAAAAAGATTGATGTCCTATGTTTTTAGTTCTATATCTGATTTGCTTAGTTTTATATCTTGTGTTTTTAGTTTTATATCTTATGTTTTTAGTCTGATATCTTAAGTTATTACTTTTACGTCTAATTTCCTAAGTCTTTAAAGTCTTTATTTATAAATCAAAAGGCTTTTTTGTATGAGAGATTATAAACTTGTGCTGGATTTCTAACGAAGGGGTGAAAGGTTTGTAGATAAAGAATTATTAAACATACTCTATAAACCTACTTATCCTTTGGGGACGAGCATCAAAGTAAATTATATCATCTCTTAATAAGCAATTAAGGTCTGTATTTTGCCATATGAGGTTTTTTTTGTACTTTTGGCAATTGAAAATTATAATTTTAACAAGATGCAAACTATACTTATTCTTGATTTTGGGTCTCAATACACTCAGTTAATTGCTCGTAAAATTAGAGAGTTAAATGTTTATTGCGAGATTCATCCTTATAACAAATTTCCTTCTTTAACCCCAGATGTAAAGGGGGTTATTTTTTCTGGTAGTCCTTCAAGCTGTACTGAAAAGGACGCTCCAAAGATTGACTTAGATGCTTTCAGAAAGAAAGTTCCTGTTTTGGGAATTTGCTATGGAGCTCAATATATGGCTTTAGTTAATGGTGGAGAAATTCTTCCTTCAGAGATTAGAGAATATGGAAGAGCTAATTTAGCTAAGGTAGATTTCAATTCTCCTTTAATGAAGAATGTTTCTTTAAAATCTCAAGTTTGGATGTCTCATGGAGATACAATTTTATCCCTACCTAAGGAATTCACCATAATTTGCTCAACTGACAATGTTGAAAATTGTGGCTATAAGATAGAAGGAGAAGATACTTATGGAATTCAATTTCATCCAGAGGTAACACATTCCAAAGAAGGAATTGAAATGCTAAGAAACTTTGTTGTTGATATATGCCATTGTTCTCAAGAATGGACTCCAAAGAGTTTTGTTGAAACAACAATTGAAAGTTTGAAACAACAATTGGGAGACGATAAGGTTGTGTTGGGATTGTCAGGAGGAGTTGACTCTTCTGTTGCTGCAATGCTGCTTCATAGAGCAATTGGAAAGAACCTAAACTGTATTTTTGTTGACAATGGACTGCTTCGCAAAAATGAATTTGAACAAGTGCTTGAATCCTACAAAGGAATGGGACTTAATGTTAAAGGCGTTGATGCAAAGGATATGTTCTACACAGCACTTAAGGGAATAACATCTCCAGAGGCTAAACGTAAGGCAATAGGTAAAACCTTTATTGATGTTTTCGATAAGGAAGCACATGCAATTGAAAACGTTAAATGGTTGGCTCAAGGAACAATTTATCCTGACGTTATAGAATCAATTTCTGTTAAGGGACCTTCAGCAACAATAAAATCACACCATAATGTTGGAGGATTACCAGATTATATGAAACTAAAGATTGTTGAACCACTTAGAGCATTATTTAAGGATGAGGTAAGATTGGTTGGAGCAAGTTTAGGATTAAAACAAGAGCTTTTAGGGCGTCATCCTTTTCCAGGACCAGGCTTAGCAATTAGAATACTTTCAGATATTACTCCAGAAAAAGTAAGAGTTATTCAGGAAGTTGACCATATATTTATTCAAGGACTTAGAGATCATGGCTTATACGATAAGGTATGGCAAGCAGGAGCAATGTTACTTCCAGTTCAGTCAGTGGGAGTAATGGGAGATGAAAGAACTTATGAAAATGTTGTTGCTCTTCGTGCTGTTGAAAGCAATGATGGAATGACAGCTGATTGGTCATGGCTACCTTATGAGTTTTTGCAAGAAATATCTAATTCCATAATCAATAGAGTTAAGGGAGTTAACAGGGTAGTTTATGATATTTCATCCAAACCACCTGCAACAATTGAATGGGAATAATTTAATAGAAAAATAAATTATGAAACGTAGCATTATTTATTTTGTAGTATTTACTTACTTGCTTGCTTTTGGAGGAATTAAAATTGCTAATGCAAAAGGAGACATAAATTCCCTTGTGCCTGACAAAAGCCTGCCAATAGTAAAGAAAAGCCTAAATATTGCTATGTTTCTACCTTTATCCTACGATAGAATCTCGGAGCTTGATTTCACTAAATTCAATATTGAAGACAAGAAGAGGTTAAAATATCGTTGCTTCGAATACATAACTTTTTATGAAGGAGCAAGGATAGCATTGGACAAATTGGAAAAGGAAGGTTATAGTGTTTCTTTATATGTTTATGATGTAGGGGAGGAGGATGTTGCTGAAATGAATAAGGTTTTACAAAATCCAGAAATGAAAACAATGGATTTGTTAATACCTCTTGTATTTCACAACTGTTTTAATGCTGCTGCTGATTTTGCACTAAAGAACAGTATTCCTATAATCAATCCGATGAGTCCTAATCCAACAATAGTTGAGAACAATCCTTTTGTTTTCAAAATACAACCCTCTACAGTTGCAGATGTTGAAACAACTGTAAGATATATTAAAAATAAATTCACTTCTCCCAACATAATTCTTCTCTTTACTCCAAAGGAAAAGCTTGTTATGGAAATGTATCAAAGAGCCATTGAAAGAGAAAACTGGACTTGGAGTGGAATTGACTTCAATAAATATCAAAATAGAATATTTGAGAAGATAGATACAAAGAAGGAGAATATTTATATATCAATTGTAGATAAAGGTAACCAGCAACTAAATGAGGCTTATGCCAACACGCTTCTAATGAAGCTAAATAATAATAAAGGACTTCCACCAATAAATCTTATTGCACAATACGACTGGTTAGACTATCCATCATTGGACTTGAAACTTATTCAGAAGTTCAACTTCCATTTCACCTTAAGTTATTTGAATGATTATACTAATCAAAACTTTGTTGAATTTGTAAAAGAATATCGTAAACATTTTCGTCAGGAACCTGACAAAATTTACGCAGCTTTAGGCTATGATATAATGATGTACTTTGTACCTGCCATGCAGCACAAAGGCAACAGTTTCATAACCGAACCCAATGAAGACAGAACAAAGGTTATGATTAATTCTTTTTACTTCGACAGAAAAGACCCAAAGGATGGATGGCAAAATCGCAGGACAGTAGTGTATAAAATTAGTGATTACAAGATAATAAGTGTTGGGAGGTAAAATAGATTAATTAATAATGAGAGTACGTAATATATTTCTAATAGTTTTATTTTCTTTTTCCATAAATTGTGTTTTTGCTCAAGAGAAAGAAATCAATTACAGTTCCGATATTGAAGGAACATTAAAAGATAATGGAAGAATGATTGTTGTCTTTTCTTCTGCAAACACTGAAAACATAGCTTTTTCTTCCACAATAAGTTCAAGAGGTTCAAAACAGAAGTATTCTTTAACTCTTCAATATAGCTTGGATAACAAGAAATGGAATGATGTTAAAGACAAAAGAGGAAGAAGAATTGAGTTTGTTACAAACAGAAAAGCAAGAACTCAAAGCTACAAAGTGGAGCTTCCTTCAGAATGTGAGGACAAAGACACTGTTTGGGTATCATGGAAATCACAAAGACATAAAGGCAAAGGAAGATACCCTGAATTAAACATTAGAAAAATTAGTATTACAGCAGAGTTTGACAGGTTTCTTGGCAAAAAGCCAGAGTTAAGTGTTAGCCTTAGAACAAAAGATAATACAAACAAGAAGGTTGACAGCTTAATTTATAATCACACACCACTTCCTTACACCTATCCACAAACCAAAAGAATAGTTGTTCGAGGTAACTACATTAGAGACGGTATTAAGTTGAGTGTTACTGGAAGAGATGCAAAGTATTTCAAAATAAACAATGAAGAAATAAAAATTGACTCAGCAGGTTTTGAAATCATTTCCGTAAGCTATTTCCCTTTCAGTGAAGGCAGTCATACTGCAACTTTAAACATAAGAACAAAGAAATTAGATAATCCAGTAACTCTTAAACTCTTTGGCTCTTCAGCAAAAGTGACAGAAGTCAACTACAATTACATAGACGACAAGCCACTTCTGATTATTGATAAAACAACCTATCGCATTCCTGTTTTCTCAGAAATGGATTATCAATTCAAGCTTTCATACGATAAGAATAGAATTGGCGATAATAACATTAGTGTAACTTATAAATGGTATAGAGATAATCAACTTCTTTTTGAAATGAAAGATAAGTTGAAAAACGAAGGAGATGCAACAAACACAAAAGACGATATTCTTTATTGTGTGCCACTAACCTCACCTCAATACTCCAACTCACTTCAAATTGAATTCTCCACAGAATCTAATTTAAAAATTAATGAACTATATTTTGGTACTCCATTTCTCAAACGTACTGTTGCATCAGGCAAATGGTCTGATGAAAACATTTGGAGTCCAAAGGAAGTGCCAGTTATGGAAGACTTTGTTTACATATCTCCAAAGCATAAGATACAGGTTGATGACGATGCAGTTTGTTCAATGCTGGTTATGGGTGACAGCTCAAATATCAGTATTGATGCCAACAAAATGTTCTATATATCAGGAGATATTGTTTATGGAAAAGGCTCTTGGTTTATTGTTCATCAAGACCTGCTCCCAAAGAAATGGAACTATATATCTTCTCCAATAAATAATGCTAAGGCTATGATTTTTTCAATGAGAAAGGATGATAACGAAACTTGGCTGATGAAATACAACACAGGAAAGAAAAGCAAGCTAAATGACTATTGGAGTGAGTATATTGTTGACCCTAACTTTTGGTTAGTGCCAGGACAGGGCTATGCATTGTTTTCAAACAAGCCATTAGATGTAATTTATGAAGGAATCTTAAGTGACAGCAGGGTAAACTACACATTGGAATATTCAGAAAATGATAAATGGAACCTTGTAGGGAATCCTTTCACTGCTCCATTAAGCTCAAAGAAGATATTTGAAGATATTGACCAGAAAATTCAAGGCAATGCACTCTTTTTCTTAGATAGTGAGAATGGAGTTTATAATCCAATTATCATTGATGGGAAAGAAGAGGTTGTTCTTCCTTCAATGCAAGGTTTCTTTGTTGAGAGTTTGAGAGAAAATACCGAAATCAACTTCCAAAGAAATCATCAATATATCCCTAAGTCAGCATCCTATCACTGGTCTAACCACAACTACCTAACCCTAACAATAAGCAAGGGAAATAAAAGTGAATATATTCTAATGGGAATGGACGATAATGCAAAGTATGGTTTTGACAACTACGATGCTCACAAACTCTTTGGCTCATCTGAAGAAATGCCAGAGATATATTTTAAGGTTGAAGGCGAAGAATTGGCAGTTAATGTATTCCCTACCTATCCAGCAATTTTCGATTTAGGATATTACATACCTAAGGAAGCCGATTTAAGCCTTACAATAGGCAATTTATCCATACTTCCACAAGGCATTCTTTTGCTTTTGGAAGATAAAAAGATAAATAAGTTCTACAATCTGTGTACTGAATCTCAAGTTGATTTTGGAGCATTGAAAGGCACAACAGAAGACAGATTCAGATTACATATCATGAAGTCATTGGAAACAAAAACAAAAGATGTTAAACTCAATGATGTTTATGTTTGGGCAGATAAATCTAAAATGATGATTTGTGATACTAAAGAAAATATCTATAGCGTTAAGAAAATAAGAGTTTGGGATAAGAGAAGAAATAATCTTGTTGAGCAGCAATGTGAAAAAGGAGTAACAGTGCTCAATTACAAGTTCCCAAAAGAAAGTTATTTAGTAGATGTATTAATTGATGATGTTTGGATTGAAAATATTCCAGTTGAGGTTAAGTAGTTTATTTTTTGTTTTTCTTCTTTTTTCGTTGCAATGCTTTTCTCAAGGCGACATTTCTCTTGAGCTACGCAAGGCTTATGAAACAAAAAGTGTTGACTCTCTAAATAAGTTTATTCAAACCTATCCTTTAGATACTGTTTATGTTAAGGAGGCAATAAGGATAAGAAATCAAATTGCTTTTGAAATAGTAAAAGAGCAAAACACCATTGAGGCTTATCAAAACTATGTTGAAAATTATCCCGATGCAATTCAAACCTATCAAGCAAAACAATGGTTAGAAATAAATTTTGCTAAAAAATTGCAAGCACAAGAAGAAAATGATTATCTCTTAGCAAAGCAAGAGAACACCCTTCAATCCTATAGTCAATTTATTGAAAAGTATCCAAGCTCCAAATACTATAAATATGCAAAAGATAAAGTACACGAATTTCAATTCTCTCAAAATATCTCTTCTTACTCTGTTGAAGAAATAATACATTTCCTCAACCTCTATCCCAATCATCCAAAGCGAGAATTTCTTTACGACACACTCCAAACACAAACCCTTCGCTACCTGTCCATTCAAGGAGCCGAGTACCTGAACAAAAACCAACTTTACAACATAGATATAAACTCCTTACTAACAGAATTTGCTCTTAAGCTATCCGTTAGTGCAAAGCCAGAAGACTTTGAAAACCTATATCATAAATTCCCTTTTCTCAAAACCAATCCAACTCTAAATAAGAAATACAAGGAAGCAAAACATATTGAATCTCTTTTGAACCTAACTACAATAGACAATAAAACCTATAATAAAAATATAGAATACTTCACAGCCCTAAAAAGCGATAGGAGTTATGAATTAATAAATAAATATTTGCTCCAATCAATCAAAACAAAAAAGATAGCCAATATCAATAAAGCACTATTGCCTTTTGAAGAAGACTTTAGAGTTATGCAATTTAAGGAAATGCTATTTAAGCAGGAGCCACCAAAGCCCAAACTTGGCAAAACCATCCTAAGTCCTGACTCTACATTAAAACTAATTGTTCAATCGAAGACAAACACCTATGGACAAACAGATATTTATATATCCACAAAAGAAAATAATAATTGGACAGAAACCATAATTTTACCAAAGCCAATCAATTCTATTTACAGAGAAGAAAGTCCCATAATCAACAATGATAAAGATGTTCTCTATTTTTATTCCAATAGACCAATGCAAAATAATCACCTCGACCTCTACGTAGCATTTAGAGGCGACACAACCAATTGGGATGATTGGACAGAGCCATTAAAAACCACAGAGATAGATATTAAAAACATAAAGAAAAAATATAATAGAGGCTATCTGAAAGATGAGCAAGATAACCCAGTAGAAGCCCTGATATACATTGAAGACAGTCAAACAGGAGAAAGACTATTTACAACCAAATCAAGCGTAAGTGGACAATTTGCCTATCCTAAACAAACAAAGAAAGCCAATCTAATAAGCGTAATAAAAGGCTATGTGCCCAAATACAACCCCGACACCAACAACATAACAATCAAACAAGACAAAATAGAGGACATTTACAGAAAGAACAGACTTGTAGTAATAGAAACCCTATTTCCACAAGACTCTCCCGACAAACTAAATACCGTAGCCGAAAACTATTTGAAATATCTTGCCCAAAGCTTTGAAGGCTCTAAATACATAATGACAATATCAGTTCATTGTCAAAAAGGATATAAAGCAATGAATGAAGACGACCTTTCATGGCATCAAGCCACATTAATAAAAAATAAACTAATAGCCTTAGGCATAAGCCACCAAAACATAGTAACAGCAGGCTATGGAAACAAAAACAAACTCTTAGGCTGGGAAGACAAAAACAGAATAGAGATAGGGTTTATGCTAATAGGAGGAGAATAAGTTTTAGTTTTAAATTGCAACTTTTAATTTTTAAATTCTAACTCCAACCTTATGCCTTTTATCTTTTACCTTCTCACTTAGTAAGTCTTTTGTCTGAATCAGGATTTCCAAGATTAAAGGATTAACCTGATGTTTTCAGTAATAACCTTAAGAAGTTTAAAGACTTAAATTTCCTTAATGTCGTTAAAGTCCTTATTGTACATTGAGTTCATTGCTAAAACAATTAAACATCTAAAAGATTAAATAAAAAACATTTCCATTAAAGAAAAATTTAGTATATTTGCAAATACAAAACCCTAAGACTAAGTTCTTAGAGATTTAGCCCAAAATTTCCCAATATATTTTAGAAAAAAAAAGATGCACATCTTTTACCCCGAAAGATGTGCATCTTTTGGTATGAAAGATGTGCGTCTTTCGGGAATTATCTCCTTGTTTTAATAATTTATAATAAGGTTTTGTGGAAATAACTCCTTGTTTTGTGAAAATATATCCTTGTTTTATTTTGCTCAAATCAAGTAATAATTTGCTCAAATCAAGTAATAATTTTTTCTTTCTTCGTTTTATTTTACTCAAACAAGGTTTTAGTTTTTGCAAAGGTTTTTATGGTCTTTAAAGTCCTTAAAACTCCTTAAATTCCTTAAATTATTTAGCAATTAATAAGATTACCCCTTTTGGAAAAACCAATTTTAAAAGAATATTTTTTTTAATAGAATAAAGAAGTAGTCAAGGAATAATATTTATTTTTTAAATTATTTTGTGAATTTGCTTTTTTATTCCATTAATTATTGTAAGTTTGCATTGTTCAAAAAATGTATTTTGTTCCAAAGAATAAAAATAAGATTAACTAATCAAAACAATATATTATGAAAAAGACATTACTTATTTTAGTAGCAATTATATTTGCAATAAACCTCAACACTCAAGCTCATGACTTTAAAGCAATAAATGATGATGGAGATACTATTTATTATATCATTACTTCATCTGTTGCTCCTTATAATGTTGCTGTTACCTGTCAAGGAGATTATTCCAGTGATTCAAATTATTATTGTGGTAGCATAGCTATACCTGATTCTGTTCTTTATGATGGAAATTATTATAAAGTTACCTCTATTGGTAATCAGGCTTTTGATTTTTGTACTGGATTAACCTCTGTAACAATTCCAAATTCTGTTACTTCAATTGGATGGAGAGCATTTGGTAGTTGTGGATTAACCTCAATATTAATACCAAACTCTGTAACTTCAATTAGTAATTTAGCTTTTGTTGATTGCAGTGGATTAACATCAGTAATAATTGGAGACTCTGTTACTTCAATTGGTAGTTCTGCTTTTTCTCATTGTAGTGGATTAACTTCTATTACAATTCCCAAATCTGTTACTTCAATTGATGAGTGGGCTTTTTCTAATTGCACTTCATTAGATACTGTATATTTTAATGCGGTTAATTGCACTTCAATGGGTACTTATCTTGCACCTGTTTTTATAGGGTGTAATAATTTATCAGTAATATCAATTGGTGATTCTGTTACTAAGATTCCTGCTTATGCTTTTTATAAATGTTCTGGAGTAACTTCAATTACAATTTCAAATTCTGTTACTGCAATTTGTGTAGGTGCTTTTCAAGATTGCAGTGGATTAACATCAGTAATAATAGGGAACTCTGTTACTATAATTGATGTTAAAGCTTTTTCTAATTGTAGTGGATTAACCTCAATTACAATTCCAACCTCTGTTACTTTTATTTATAATTGGTCTTTTGAAAATTGTAGTGGCATAACTTCAATAACAAGCAAAGCAATAAATCCACCTGCACTTCAATTAAACGCTTTCTCTGGAGTTAGCAGGGATATTCCTGTTTATGTTCCTTGTCCATCTCTTTCATTATATCAATCTGCTGAAAATTGGAGTGATTTTAATTTAATTCAGTGCAATTCATTAGATAATATTACAAATACCGAATTTAAAATAAAGCTCTATCCAAACCCAACTATTGACAGAACCCAACTTGAAATAGAAGGCTTGACTACAAATGCAGATGTTTTCGTTTATGATATGATTGGAAGAGTAGTTAAAACACATAAGATTAATCAAGGGACAAAAGAATTAGAAATAGATTTAAGTGGATATATTAAAGGAGTTTATTCTATTAGAATCTTAAACGAAAGCATAAATCAAACTAAAAAACTTATTGTTCAGTAATTTAGTGATTAATTGTTAGTAATTAATCTTTTATTCTAAACGTCATTGCGAGCCGAAGGCGAGGCTAATCGGCTTGCCGCTTGCCATAGCAAGAATCCAGAAAGCAATAATAATCCTGGATTGTTTCGGGCTACGCCCTCGCAATGACGGAAAAGGATGCTTTCTAATTAAATAAAAATTGTACTTTTGCGTGTGATTTAATTTGAGAATAGAAATGAATAAGCTTCCTAATGTTTGCATATTGCAACTTTTAAAACATATAATTTATGACAAAGGAAAAGGCAATTTATTTCATTTCATTTTTTGTTGTACATTTGCGGAGTTCAAAGGAATTAACTTGAATACAGATAATTACTATTATAATTAACTAATAAAAAACAATATCATGAAGAAATCATTATTAATTTTATTCGTAATAATATTAGCAATAAACTTTGGCACCCAAGCAGCAGACTTCTCCGCAGTTTATAATGGGAAAACCATTTATTACAATATCACATCCTCAACATCACCCCTAGGGGTTGCCGTAACTTATCAAGGGAATAGTTATGACTCTTATCCAAATGAATATTCAGGACTAATTATAATTCCTGATTCAGTACAATATAATGGTAATTATTATAAGGTTACTTCTTTTGGTATTAATGCTTTTGCTAGTTGTATTTTATTGACATCAATAATAATTCCAAATTCTGTTACTTCAATTGATTTTAATTCTTTTAAAAATTGTAGTGGATTAAATTCAATAACAATCCCAAATTCTATAACTTCAATTAGTAGTGGTGCATTTGAAGATTGCAGTGGATTAACCTCAGTTACAATTCCAAATTCTGTTACTTCAATAGGGAATTATGCTTTTGCTGGCTGTAGTGGATTAACATCAGTAACAATTCCAAACTCCGTTACTTCAATTAGTAATGGTGTTTTTTATGATTGCAGTGGATTAACCTCAGTTACAATCCCAAACTCTATTACTTCAATTGGGAATGAAGCTTTTTCTTATTGCAGTGGATTAACCTCAGTTACAATTCCAAATTCTGTTACTTCAATAGGGAATTATGCTTTTGCTGGCTGTAGTGGATTAACATCAGTAACAATTCCAAACTCCGTTACTTCAATTAGTAATGGTGTTTTTTATGATTGCAGTGGATTAACCTCAGTTACAATCCCAAACTCTATTACTTCAATTGGGAATGAAGCTTTTTCTTATTGCAGTGGATTAACCTCAGTTACAATTCCAAATTCTGTTACTTCAATAGGGAATTATGCTTTTGCTGGCTGTAGTGGATTAACATCAGTAACAATTCCAAACTCCGTTACTTCAATTAGTAATGGTGTTTTTTATGATTGCAGTGGATTAACCTCAGTTACAATCCCAAACTCTATTACTTCAATTGGTAGTTATGCTTTTTATTATTGTAGTGGATTAACCTCAATAACGAGCAAAGCAATAAATCCACCTGCTGTTCAAGGTAATAGTTTTTTGGGTGTAACTAAAACTATACCATTTTATGTTCCTTGTAATTCATTAACTATTTATCAAGTAGCTGAATTTTGGCGTGATTTTGTTAATTATAAATGTGACCCAATTTCTTTGGAAGATGATATAAAAATCAATATCTCCACAAAACTTTATCCAAATCCTACATATGGAAATACAAAATTGGAAGTTGAGGGATTAAATTCTGAGGCTGATATTTTGGTTTATGATATGGTGGGTAGGGTTGTTCAAAGGCATAGTTTAAACAAAGGAACAACTGAATTGGATATTGATTTGAGTGGTTATGCTAAGGGGGTTTATTCTATTAGGATAATGAATGATAGAATTAATCAAACTAAGAAACTCATTGTTCAGTAAATTAGTGATTAATTGTTAGTGATTAATCTTTTATTCTAAACGTCATTGCGAGCCGAAGGCAAGCCGATTAGCTTCGGGCTTCGCCCTCGCAATGACGGAAAAGGATGCTTTCTAATTAGAGAAAAATTGTACTTTTGCTTGTGATTTAATTTGATAATAAGAATGAAAAAGCGTCCCATTTTATTTGTACTTATTCCTTTGTGTTTTTTAATTCTTATTTGGGAGAGTTTTTTGCCTTTAGTTTTTGTTCGTAATCATTATTCCAAGCATTATGTCAATGGTAGTGGCTATCAAATTCTTATTAAATCGGATGGGGAGTTAAGAAATAAAACTATAAAGTATAGGGGAGAGGTTATTAGGTGTGTTGATGGGAATTTGCAGCATATTACTGAAGGTGATGTTTTGGTTTATTTCCCTATAAGTGATTCTGTTTTTAATATTAAGTTTGGGGATATTATTCTTACTAACTCTTCTTTAAGACCTATTGAGAATTTTATTGATAGTTCTTCTTTTGACTATAAGAGGATGATGAAGCGAAAGAAGATTTATGATAATGTTTTTCTAAGTAATGCTGATTGGAAAAGGGTTGCTGAGAATCAAGGCAATTTCCTTATTACCAAGTCAAGGAAGGTTAATAGGTATTTTCAAAATAAACTCCTTAATTCTAAATTACCTAAGCAGGAGGCTGCATTGGCTATCGGAATGCTCTTGGGTGAGAAAGAATATATTGATGAAGATACTCAAGAAAATTTTCGAGAGGCTGGCCTCACTCATATCCTTGTTGTTTCGGGAATGAATATTGCAATTATTCTTATTGTTTTGGAGTCTTTCCTTAAGCTTTTTTTCTTTGGAAGGGAAAGGCTTATTCTTGTTCGGAAGATAATTTTGGTTTTAATGGCTTTTGCTCTTTGTTTTGTTGTGAGTCTTACGCCTTCGGCTTTAAGGGTTGCAATTATGATGTTGGCTTTCTTATTTTCCAAGCAGTCTAACAGAGGTTACGATTCTTTAAATGTGTTTTTTGTAACTGTGTTTATTTTCCTTATTTTTGATCCAATGATTTTGTTTGATTGGAGTTTTCAATTTTCTTTTCTGGCTGTTTTCGGAATTATTCTTTTTGCTTCTTGGAAACATAGACTCTTCCCTAAATTTAAGTTTAATTATTTTTTAAGACAGGGAGTTAGTGCTGCTGGTATGACTCTTTCGGCTCAAACGTTTTTGTTTCCTTTGCTTTTATGGCGTTTCAGGGTTATTTATCCATACATGCTTTTGTTTAATATTATTATTGTGCCTTTTATGTCCATTGTGCTTATTACAATAATTCTATTTCTTTTGCTTTCAGATATTGTTTTTGTGGGAACAGTTGTTGAAACTCTAATGCACTGGGAACTTTATTTGCTTATGAAATTGGTGGGTTTAACCGATAGTTTGCCTTATTCAGCTATTGAAATATAATTACATAGAATCTATCTTAAAGACTGTTCTACGATTCTTTTTTCTTCCTTCTTCTGTGTTGTTCTCGGCAACAGGATTTTTTGCACCATAGCCCTTATACTGAATTCTATCTTGGCGAATACGATTTTTCATTATGTACTCAGCAACGGCTTTGGCTCTGTTTTCGGAAAGGATTAAATTGTCTTCATCCTTACCAATATTATCGGTGTATCCTTCAATTGTGCAACGGATTTTGGGGTATTCATTCAAGTATTCAATAAAGGCATCAATAACTTGCTCTGATTCTTTTGTTATCTCATAAGAATTTGTTGCAAAAAGAATATCTTTTATTTCGTAACCTTCGCCAATTTCAAGAGCTTTTAATTCCATTTTAATTGTATCATTGCTTTCTACAACTTCTTTATTGATTAGCTTTGATTCAAATGCAAAGCCTTCTTTCTTTGCTTTCAAAAGATAAGGCTCATCTTCCAAAACAACCAAAGCAAAATTGCCTGTTTGAGGGTCAATGTCATAAACGGATTGGGTTTTGTCGGATATTTTAGTAAGCTCTAAAGAGGCTGCAAAGCCATCATCGGAGATGTCTTTAACATTACCTCTAAGAATTTTAGCACTTTTGGGTTTGTATCTTTTGTCAAGGTCAAAGGCATATATATCCCAATTGCTATTTCCATTTATATTATTGGATGCAAAGTAAGCCATCTCATTTCCCAGAGTAACGTAAAGCCCAACTTCATCGCCTTCGGTGTTGATTGGGTAGCCAAGATTGATGGGGTGCTTCATGTCTTTATCATCAAGCCTGAGGTAGAAGAAGTCGTATCCTCCCAATCCTTTCCATCCTGTTGAAGAGAAATAGAAACTAACTCCGTCGGGGTGAAGAAATGGAGCCTTCTCGTTTAATGGAGTGTTTATTTTATTCCCTGCATTTACTGGCCTTCCCCAAGAATTATCTTTCTGCTTTTTAGAATACCAAATATCTAATCCTCCAAAGCCTCCAGCACGATTTGAAACAAAATAAAGTGTCTTTCCATCAGGAGATATGCAAGGCTGACTTTCCCATGTGCCTGGAGTGTTGATGCTTTGGCCTAAGGCTTTTATATCACTCCAATATTCTCCAAGCCAGGTGGAATGATAGATATCACAATTGATATATTCCTCCTTTGGTTGGCATACTGTGTAATAAAGCTCTCTATTATCAGCTGTTAGAGTTGCTCCACCTTCGTTATAAACGCTGTTGAAAGGCTCTTCAAGTGGAAATCCCTTGTCGTAATTGCCGTCCTCTTTCTTGGAAGATAAACAGAAAATCTCCTTTTGAACAACATTATCCTTTGCATAAAAAGAATTGTCTTCTTCTTCCTTCACATACATTCTTCTTGTGAAGAATATCTTTTCTCTGTCGTGAGATATGAAAGGGAGAAACTCATCATCTTTGGTGGATATATGTTGAATGGCATAAGGATTAAATTCAACTGGATTAGACTTTGTTTCGGATATAAAAGAAGACCATTGAAGATAATTGTTAGCTTCATTAATCAAGCTATTGGTTATGTAAGGGTCGTCGAAGGCAAGTTTCTGGAATTTATTTAAGTTGACAACGCATGAATCAAATCTTTCGTAGGTGTAGTCAATTAGTCCCAGATAATAGTATAGCAGGGGATGGGAGTAGTTGGGGCATATCTCCAAAACCTTAGGGAAGAACTTTTCAATTGTTGCATTGTTTGAAAGTCTTGCTCCAATAAGTCCAATAAGAAAATAGGGTGTTGCAAATTCTGGCTCTTTAACTGTTAGCTCTCTAAATAGTTTTGAGGCATCATCTAAATTGCCATCTAAATAAGTGTTATAGGCTTTTTCGAAATCTTTCTTAGTCTTTTTATTAACGTCTTCACTGCATGGGTCGTATTCCAGGATATGTTTTTCCTGTGAAAAAGCACTCTGGAGAGAAACTAAAATCAAAAAGAATGCAATGAAGTGTTTCATAACAATAAAATCTAATAATTGTTTTCAATTTTTTCTTTCAATTTGTCAACCAAAACATCCATAAAATTTTGCAAAGGCTTTTTAACCATCATCGACATCATTGGATTAATATCTAAATTGAAAAAAGACCTAACCTTTGTTTTTGAGTCATTAATAGAATCAAACTCCCAATTGAAAGTGAAAGGAAAAGGACTTGATATGTCTTTGTCATTAATAATTACAATTGAAGTAAAGGGAGTCTTTTTTGATATTTCCATTCCAAAATCAGTCAATCCAGTAACCTTAAAAGAACATTTTTCTTTTGTAGCCTTCCAATTCTCCACCTTATCGGGAACAAGTAGAGAGAAATTAGTAAAGTCAGAGAGAAAATTAAAAATTTTCTCTGCTGAAGAATTTATTTCAACTTCTTTGCTTTCAACCTTTGCCATAAGTTTTTTTGTATAAAAAAAGGCGTTAAAATATAACGCCTTAGTGGTTATTAAAATATTTCTATCCGTTCATTCTTTCCTCTGACCACTTCTCTGGATTCATTCTCCATTTGTTCAAAGAAATTAAATCTTCTTCCTTAATATAACTTTCTTCCTTAGCTGTTTCAATTAAGGTGTCATAGTTTGTAATTGTTGCTAAAGGAACATCTTTTTCTTTAAAAGCTGCTTCAGAAATATCCAATCCATAAGTGAAGATTGCTACCATTCCTTTAACGATGCAACCTGCTTCTCTTAAAGTGTCAACAACTTGCAAGCTGCTTTTGCCTGTGGAAATCAAATCTTCAATAACAAGAACTGTTTGTCCTGCTTTAATATCTCCTTCAATTTTATTTGTAAGTCCATGTTGTTTTTCTTGAGGACGAACATAAATAAAAGGTTTGCCCAAATCTTGAGCAACCAAAACTCCTTGAGCAATACCTCCTGTTGCAACTCCTGCAATTACATCAACTTCTGCAAAAATTTCATTTATTTTTGAAACAAATTGTTGTCGAATAAAAGTTCTTATCTCTGGATAAGAAAGAGTTACTCGATTATCGCAATAAATTGGAGATTTTCTTCCTGAAGCCCATGTAAAAGGATTTTCATTATTCAATTTAATTGCTTTAATTTGCAAAAGAAATCGAGAGGCCTGTATGGCTGTATCATTATTAACTTTCATAATGCAAAAATATAACATTTTCACTAAATACCATAGCGTTTGCATAACAAATCAACCGCTTAAAACATTAAACGTTGATGATAAGCAAATTATTGAGTGTGATAAAAATAATTTTCTCCAAATTCCATTTTTATCTCTCTTGGAAGAGAAGCCAAATAAGAAATCAATAATAGTATATGTTGCTGACATAGATGCGTCTATTGTATTTTTACATGTAATAAAAAGCTATGTATTTGTTCAAGCTGCAGGAGGGTTAGTACGCAATCATAATAATCAATTATTATTTATTTTTAGAAATAGGAAATGGGATTTGCCTAAAGGACATAGAGAAGTTGGAGAAGAAATAGACCAAACAGCTTTAAGGGAAGTTAGAGAGGAGTGTGGACTGAATGATTTGGAAATTGTAAGTCAATTGGGAATAACCTACCATACTTATTATATGAATGGACGTCATGAACTTAAAGAAACTCATTGGTATAATATGAAAACCTCCGAAATGGAGCTAATTGCCCAAAAAGAAGAAGGGATTGAAAAAGCTGAGTGGATAGGAAAGGATAAAATTGATGAGGTTGTAGCTGATTGTTTTTTGAGTTTAAGAGATTTATTGGAGAATACGGAATTGTTTTAAGGGAGTTTAGTTGTTTATTAGTTTAGTTGATTGTTTTTACGCCTATACATCTCAACACCTTAACGACTCAACAAACACACTGAGTGTGCTGCAACTCCTTCTTTTTTGCCTACAAAACCGAGATTTTCGGTTGTTGTTGCTTTAATGTTTATATCTTCCAGGTCAATATCCATTACTTTTGAAAGAGTTTCTTGCATTTGAGGTATATAGGATGAGATTTTTGGACTTTGAAGACAGATAATTGTATCAATGTTTTCTATCTTAAATCCTTTTTCTCTAACTTTTTCAATAGTCTCTTTTAATAATATTTTGCTGTCTATTCCTTTAAACTCTTTATTTGTATCTGGATATAAATAGCCAATATCTCTTAAAGAGGCTGCTCCAAGCAATGAATCAATAATAGCATGTATAAGCACATCAGCATCGGAGTGTCCAATTGCTCCAAAAGGACTTTCTATCTTTATTCCTCCCAGGTAAAAAGGGCAGTCTTGTTTTAATTGATGAACATCGTAGCCAATGCCAACTCTATATTTCATTGATTTATTTTCTATTTAAAGTCAAATGAAAGAGATAATCTCAAGGTGTTTTTTAAAGGGTGGTTGTTTCCAACAGTTGGAACAAGGTATGCTATATCTAATTGCATAATATTATATTTGAATCCACCACCAAAGGTCATATATTGACGTCCACCTTTTTTAGGGTTTTCGTAGAAGAATCCACCTCTAACATAAAGAAACTTATTGTATACCCATTCTGCACCAGCAGAAATGTTTATTTCTTGCATTTCTTCAGTAAATCCATTTGGAGCATCATAGAATGATTGGAAAACTCCTTGCATAACTCCAACATTATTGTCATAACCTTTAACAATAGCTCTAGTTGAGTCGTCATAAATTGCAGGTGTAGGTACCAATAGTTTGTTGAAGTCTAACAAAAGAGAAAGTGAATTAAACTGATTGAAGTCCATTGTATACCTTCCTCCAATACGAAGATTGGCTGGTTGAAATTCTTTTTGAATGGCTTGAGAATAAGAAATTTTTGATCCAAGATTAGCAATTTGTAAACCAAGAGCATAAGACTTGTCTTCATTCTCTCCTATTGTTTTTTGATAGTAAAGGCCAATATCTGTTCCAAATGCGTTTGCAGCATGAGTAGAAGTTGAACCAACGTTTTGTCCTTGAGTTAAATCAGAACGTATGTATCTTCCAGTTACTGAAGCTGAAAAATTATCAGATAGTTTCATTGAGTAAGCAAGGTCAAGTGCAAATTCGTTTGGTTTAAAGTTTCCTTTGTTTTCTGCATTAACATCATAAAAGTCGATGCTCCCTAAAGAGAAATAAGTTAATGAACCTCCAACTGCACTTCTTTCGTTTATTTTGTAGAAAGCAGAAAGATAAGATAGGTCAATATCTCCAACCAAATCCCTAAGCCATGGAGTATAAGAGAATGAAACTCCTGCTGATTTTTCTGCAAATGCCAATTTAGCTGCGTTATAGTGTATTGAGTTTGCATCAGGTGTTGTCGCAACTCCAATATCTCCCATAGCTCCAGAACGAGAATCAGGTGCAATTAAAAGTAATGGGACACCAGTGCTTATTACTCTTACTCCATCTTCAATTTTTTGACGAAGTATTACATCATTATTGTCTAACGTTTGAGCTTTTAGAGTTTTGTTGCTTATTAATGTTACAACAATTAAAAGATATAGAGCTGTTCTTTTCACTTTTGATATTTTCATTTCTGTTTTTCTCTTTTGTTAAATTGAAGTTTATAAAACGATATAAATTATAGTTTATTATTCTTATCTGAATTTTTTACAGGATTACCAATTTTTTTGATTCAGTGTATTCTTTTCCGTTTTCAGTATTTATAAGCATTCTGTAAATGTAAATTCCTGACTTAAGTTTTTGACCTCCATCAGTTGTGCCATCCCATTGTATTGGTCCTATGGTGTATCCGTTTGAAGGATTATTTACAGGAATTGTTTTAACTCTCATGCCTGCAGTGTTGAAAATATGTATTTCGGCACTTTTAATTTTTGAGCTTTGATTATGTTCTAAAAAGAAACTTGTTGAATTTTTAAAAGGATTAGGGAAGTTTTTCAGATTAGAAAATGTCTCTTCATTTTTACTTATAACATTGAATGTTATGGTTGCTGATGAAGAGAAATTGAATATATTCCATGCTTTTAGGGTTAGACTGTGTTCTCCTTCGTTTAAAGAGTAGAATGGAAATCTTATGTAACCTTTATTGGCATCAAATTGATCTTGTTCAAAGAAATCATTTAAAATAAATGTGTTGGCTGCATTATCAAGGGTTGCTGTTAGGTCGTGCCCTAATCCACTTCCAACAGTGTTGATTGCAATATTGTCAGAAACAACAGCATAAAGTTCAGGATTTTCATTTGTTATTCCTCCAGAACGGAAATTACTGTCTCCTATATAGAGTTTTACAACAGGTCTTGTTTCAACAATAATTACGCTGTTATCAATTCCTCCAACAACAAACTTATCACAATATCCACCAGCATCAGAACTGTCAGAATATGCATAATAGCTTAATTTTCCATAACCATAATTATAGGCAATGTCTTTTGGCATAGTGAAACTATGAGTGAAGAGTCCATTTTCAACTTTGGTTTTTGATTTGTGAAGGATGTTTTTTTGTTGTTCAAAGTCTAATATAGAGCCATTGTTTTCATTGTCTAAGGTGTAATAAGTACTTGACTTATCAAATAATGTGATTTGTATTTCTCCATTAAAATCTTCCATGAAATTTGAATCAGCATCCATAATTTTTCCACTGATAGTAACATTTGATAATGCTTTTAAAGTGTCGTTTTCAACCTCTGGATCAATTCCATTAATGCTTGTTGTAACTACTTCGTATTGAGGAAGGCTAATCCTAAGGGCAGGGTCTCCCAAAAGAATAACGCATCTTTGGTCTGAACTAACAGGAGATATTGTTTTGTCGTTTTTGGTTACAGAATATGCTTCTCCAAATGTTCTTGTTTTATGATTATCAAGAGTCTCTAATATGTATTGATGAAAACGCTGATTCATCATATCATTTGCGTAAATTGGCCTTGAAGCAGAAATGGCTGCAATCATTCCTCCATTCTGGCTAAGTAAAGAATATTCTGCTGCTGAAGGTTTGTCAACCATATCAAAACGAGCAAACGAGCATGTTGAAGTAATCATAAGTGGCAAAGAATTAAAGTTTGTCCATCCCATTATATCGGTAATGGTTATTAATCTTTCGCTTGAAAGGTGATCTTCAGAGCCATGTCCAACATAATTAAAAATCAAACAACCTTTTTTCATTTGCTGGTTAATTGCTTTTGATGCATCTGGATAAGTGCTTCCTGAAGAGGAAGAATATTGTTTATAAGCATCGGAATAAATTTTAACTGCATTTATTTGAGGTTGTTGAAGTTTGGTTTGCTCAAATATGTTTTCAACATCAGCAATAAAATAATGATCTCCTGGGTCTGCATCATCTGCAGTTAAAACTGAATAATTTCGCCAATCAGTAATTTTATCTTTTGTTAAAATATCTTTTTTCAAAAGGTATCTTTCTGACTTATTAACTAAATTTTCTGCATGTTCAACTGATGAAACAGGGAAACGACCTATTCCAATATTTAAAGTGTCTCTTAAAGACATACTGTAATTTCCTTTTGCATTTGGAGAAAGATAACCTATAAAGTCTTCTGCAGGAAAATGATCATCATCTAATGATTTGTTATCCATCTGATAGGTCAAAACGAAATTATTATTATACTTTAAAATATTCTTGTTGTCGTATGTTCCGTCTCCAAACAATAAAACATTTTTAGGGTTTTTCCCTTCAGGAAGATATTTATTATAAAGCATTCTTAAATATTCCTTATAAGCTAAGAAATCAGGAGTTCCAGATGAAAATTCATTGTAGATTTGTTCTGTTGTAACAACCTTTGTAGTTAAATTGTTATGTTCTTTATGAATTTCTGCCAAACGATTAGCTTGTTCAAGGAAAAGAGGATGAGTAATTATTACATAATCAACAGGTTCAGAGGCGTGAAGGTTTTGATTTGTAACCTTTCCTGCTGGTTTAACGGTGTTGAAATTTGAATTATAGTTAAAAACAACAACATCCCTCAAACTATCACTTAAAAGATTGAAATTGTACGTTTTGTTGTTTGAATTGTAATCTCCAATTATTTGAGTAGGGTTAATCCAATTAGTTACATCCCAAACGACTACATTATCGTTTTGAACATTTGAAATAACATTATTTACAATTTGATTTGTTCCTAAAAATTCTGTTGTTTTATATTTTAAAATTGAAGGGAAGGTGTATTGGAGTTTTTTGTCATAGTTTACTAATATATAATTCAACCAAGCTTTTGAAAGGGAATTGCCTTGAAATGTTACACTTACTTTATTATTTGCAGTCTTAATGTTATTAATTGTACTTCTAACTGTTTTATCATTTGGATATGCTACTCCATTACTCGTTAGTGGTAAAAAAGTTATAGTATCAATCATTATATTATTGTAGTTAAACACAAATGAAGTTGTAGTCTCGCTTTGAGCAGCAGGTTTATACTCAATAATTGCAGGCTTAACTAAATTGTTGTTTCCATCAACTAATGGTGTTCTTAAGTCTAAAGGATATTCTTCTGTTTTATTTACAATAAATTGCTTTCCCATCCATAGACGACCACTTTCATAAACATTAACTAATTCTTGTTTTGAAAGAAAATAATCTCTTGTTGAAATTGATGTTGTGTCAGCAACTAAACCTTGATTTGAAATTGAACTGATTCTTTTCTTTTGACCTATTGAGTCGCTAAAAGTAACAAAATAGTAGTATTGATCAGAATATGGATGAAAATTAAAACTCCAGCAGTTTTCATTCTTATTATAATCCCATGTTGTTCCACCTTCTCCATAAAAAATCACATAACCTCCTTGGGAGAAATTATTATTTGGATCGTAAACAAAAATTGAGTTTTCCAATAAGTCGGAATAAGTGCAAAGGGAATTATTTGAAGAAATTGGTCTCCCTCCATTTCCATAGATTGATAATTTAGAAGAATTGATTTTTTCTGCAGGAACACCCATTGCAATAAAATCATTGTAGGTTATTTTATATAACCCAGAAGAGGAGATAGAAAATTTATACCAATCTCCATGTGCCAAAACAGAGGAATCGGGATAACTAATGGATTGAGCATATAATCCACCACTCAATGTCATAAGGCTTATAATAAGCAATTTAATAAGGTTTGTCTTTCCCATAACTTGAAATAGATTCAATTAAATTAATTCAGCAACAATATAAACACAAAAAATTATTATTTATTGTTGAGCGAAAACCAAAACAAATAAAAATGTTAATTATACATTTTAAATCTTGTGGATAATTATTTTTTCATATTTTTGAAACTTAAAGTACAATAATTCTGTATAATGGATTAAAATTCTTTATGCAAGAAATTATTTAATTGCCAATTTTATGCTTGAAAAACAATGATTAAGGAGGTAGAAAGTAAAATTTTACTACCTATCTTATGAATCGTTTGTAATTTTTTTGTAATATTGCCAATTGAATTTATACACTATTAAGGATAAATAAACAAACTGATAATGAAAAAAATCATACTATTTACACTGATAGCATTTATGGCTTTAGTTGGTGAATTAAAGGCTCAAGACCCTCATTTTTCACAATTTTATGCTAATCCACTTTATGTTAATCCTGCCTTTGCTGGTTCAAACGTATGTCCAAGATTAGGATTTACTGTTAGAGATCAGTGGCCAAGTTTAGGTGCATTTCAAACAGCAACTGTTTCTTATGACCAATATGTTGATTTTTTAAGTGGAGGTGTTGGTGCAATTATTTTGGGAGATAAGGCTGGAGATGCTTTCCGTTCAACTTCATTTTCATTAATGTATTCATTAAGACTTAAATTGACTCGAAAAATAAATATGAATCTTGCTCTTCAAGCTTCTGTCGCAAATAGGAGTTTGGATTTTCAAGGGCTAACATTCGCAGATATGATTGACCCTCGTTATGGATTTATTTATTCAACCCAAGCTCAAGTTCCACCAAGCTTAAGTAATACTTTTGTTGATTTTGCTGCAGGAACAGTTGTTTATGGAGAAAACTGGTATGGAGGTGCTGCTTTTGCTCATTTAACTCAACCAGATGATGGATTTGTTTCTTACAATAGATTGCCTTTAAAAATAACTATTCATGGAGGGGCGAAACTTAACATTAGCAGAGATAAAAGAAGAACAAACGCTTTCTTTGGAGCTCCAATAATTTCTCCAAATATAATTTATAATATGCAAGGACAATTTCATGATCTTAACTATGGACTATATTTAGATTGGTCCCCTTTTATTGTTGGTGCATGGTTCCGTCAAGGCTTTAATAATCCTGATGCTTTTGTTTTTATGGCAGGAGTACAACATGGAATGTTTAAAATTGGATATAGCTACGACATAACAGTTTCTTCTCTTTCTAATGTTTCAGGAGGAGCTCATGAACTTTCACTTGGTGTACAATTTAATTGCCCAGAAAAACGTAAGAAGTTAAAATCAATAGACTGTCCTACTTTCTAAGAGAAAGCTGTAACAAAAATTGCTAAACAATAGTATAAGAGAGAAAGTATAAAGTAAAGAATAATAGTAAAAAATATATTTTGTATGAAAAAAAATGCATTCAAAAAGATTTTATTTAGCATAGCAATAGTAACACTACTATTTGGTTGTAAGGGAAACCCTAATGTTTCTGCAACAACTGGATGGAATTATGATGACCCTAATTGGGGAGGATTTGAATCTGCTGTGCCTAATGATCAATTAGACCCTAACGGAATGGTATTTGTAGAGGGAGGAACATATGTTATGGGACAAACTACTGATAATGTACGTAAGGAGTGGGATAATCAACCTCGTAGAGCTACAGTTTCATCTTTCTATATGGATGAATGTGAAGTTTCAAACCAAGACTATAGAGAATATTTATATTGGTTGCAAAGAGCATATGGTAATGACTACCCAGAATATGTTAAGAAAGCTTTGCCTGATACTCTTGTGTGGAGATCTAAATTAGCTTTAAACGAAGCTTATGTTGAGAACTATTTTCGTCATCCAAACTATGCTGATTTCCCTGTTGTTGGAGTTTCATGGCTTCAAGCAATTGAATATGCAAATTGGAGAACTGACCGTGTAAATGAAAGAATATTGGTTGATAATGGATATTTGGAATTAGACTTAGATGCTCAAGGAGACAATACTTTTAATACCGATGCTTACTATGCTGGACTATATGAAGGATTGGTTTTAGAAGAAAAGGAAAATTTAGACCCAAGTTCTGAAGGAGTTAGAAAAATTAAGATAGAAGACGGACTTTTATTGCCAAAGTTCCGTTTGCCAACCGAATCAGAATGGGAATTTGCAGCTTATGCTCTAATTGGAAATAGCTATGATGAAAGAATTGTTGAAAGAAGAATTTATCCTTGGAATGGCTATCAAGTTAGAACAGACGATAAGAAATATTATGGTGAAATGTTAGCTAATTTCAAACGTACTAAGGGAGATGCAATGGGAACAGCAGGAGCTTTAAACGACCATTGGGAATACACTGCACCGGTAGCTTTCTATTTCCCTAACGATTATGGTTTATATAATATGGCAGGAAATGTCGCAGAATGGTGTTTGGATGTTTATCGTCCAATGACAAGTCAAGATGCAGAAGACATTAACCCATTTCGTGGAAATGTTTATATGACAAAGGTTTTGGATGCTGATGGAATGATTTCAGAAAAAGACTCTTTAGGAAGAATTAGCTATAGAGAAGTAACCATTGCTGAAAACATTAATCGTACAAATTATAAACAAGCCGATAACATTAACTATCTTGATGGAGACCTTCGTTCACAACTAACTGACCAATGGAAGAAAGAACAATCAGAAGAAGGAGAAGATGTTGTTGCTTACGAAGAAGACCCAGAAGCACAAGCAGTTTCAGAATCAAATGCAATGTATGAATATGGAGTTTCTTCATTAATTACAGATAAAGTAAGAGTTGTTAAGGGTGGTTCATGGAAAGATAGAGCATTTTATTTAAGTCCCGGCCAAAGAAGATTTTTAGACCAAACTAAGAGTACCGAATGGATTGGTTTCCGTTGTGCTATGGATCAAATTGGTTCAAAAAGTTTATACTAATACATAATAAAATATTATAATGAGTCTCATCTTTAAGGTGAGACTTTTTTTGTATCATTTTTTTTCTTAACTTCGCAACTTCTTATGACAAAGAAATACGAGCAAATATTAGAAGATTTTAAAACAAAAAACTTTTCTCCAATCTATGTATTAACTGGAGATGAGCCTTTCTATATTGATGCTTTGGCACAAATGTTTGACTCTTCTCTTTTGGATGAAAGCGAAAAAGACTTCAATCAAAAAGTGCTTTATGGAAGAGACATAACAATGGATGATATACTTTCCAATGCCAAGCTCTACCCCATGATGTCAGAGCGTAGGTTAGTTTTGGTTCGTGAGGCACAAGATATTGAAAAAAAAGACTGGTCAAAATTTGATTCCTATTTCAAAAACCCAATACCAACTACAGTTATAGTTATATGTTATAAGTATAAAAGCATAGAAAAGTCTTTCTTGAAGAAGGTTGATAAGGCTGGAGCAGTTTTTGAAAGTAAGAAGCTCTACGACAGTGCAATTCCTCAATGGATAATTAATTATTCAAAGTCAATAGGTTTAAAGATAAATCCTTATAGTTCACAGCTTATTGCAGACTATTTGGGAAACAATTTAGAGAAAATTGCAAATGAACTATCCAAACTAAAACTCAACCTAAAGCAAGACCAAGAGATAACAATTAACCATATAGAACAATATATTGGAATAAGTAAGGATTTTAATGTATTTGAATTGCAAAAAGCCTTAGCCACAAGGGATGTACTTTCAGCAAATAGAATAATCAACTATTTTGATGCCAACCCAAAGGAAAACCCAATTCAAATAGTATTCCCGTCACTTTTATCCTATTTCACAAAGGTAATTATTGCCTCACAAGTAAAAGACAAAACACCCGATAATATTGCCAAAGCAATAGGTGTCAACAAATTTTTCGTTAAAGAATATTTCACTGCAATTAATAACTATAGCTTAGACAAACTCTTTCAAATAGTAGCTCTTTTGAGAGAATATGACCTAAAATCAAAAGGCTTAGACATTGCACCAAATGTTTCAAATGGCGATTTATTGAAAGAATTAGTATTTAAAATAACTCATTAAATTACAATATCCCAAGAACAATTATTTTAACACATACTCCTATGAAAAAACAATCCATTATTCTCCTTCTAATCTTTCTTTGCATTTCTTTAGTTTCTTTTTCGCAAACAGGAATGATTAAAGGATTTGTTTACGATAAAAAATCAGGCGAGCCAGTAATGTTTTCCAATGTTAGCATTCAAAAAACCACCTATGGCTCAACGACCGACGATAATGGATATTTCGTAATCAACAAAGTACCAAAAGGAGATTATACTATAAGGGTAAGTTTTATGGGTTATGAAGAAAAGTTTATATCAGTAACCGTAAAAAGTGGAGGAATACTTTCATTGAGAATAGAGTTAGAACCAAGTTCCAAAATGCTCGATGCAGTTGTTATAAATGCCGAAAGACAGGCAGCAAAAACAGAAAGTCAAGTTTCGGTAGAGAAAATAACGCCTAAAGAGATAACACAAATGCCTTCAATTGGAGGAAATGCCGATTTAGCTCAATATATGCAGGTTTTGCCAGGAGTAATATTCACAGGCGACCAAGGAGGACAACTCTATATTAGAGGAGGCTCAGCAATTCAAAACAAAGTACTCTTAGATGGAATGATAATTTATAACCCTTTCCATTCCATTGGACTTTTCTCAGTTTTTGAAACAGACATCATACGCTCAGCCGACATATTCACCGGAGGCTTTGGAGCAAAATATGGAGGAGCCCTTTCTTCCATTATGGACATAAACACAAGAGAAGGAAATAAAAAAGAAACACATGGCAAAGTAGGCTCAAGCACATTTGGAGCAAACATAATGGTTGAAGGACCAATCCTAAAACAAGACTCCTCAAGAGAAATGTCGCTTTCCTATCTCTTTACAGCCAAAAACTCCTATCTCTCTCAAACCTCCAAATCCATCTACTCCTACATCGACGGCTCACTTCCATACGACTTCTTAGACCTCTATGGGAAGCTAACCCTTAGTGGATATAACGGCTCAAAGATAAACCTCTTTGGTTTTAACTTCACCGATAAAGTAAATCAATATAAATCCATCGCCAATTTTGACTGGACAAACAGAGGATTTGGAGCCAATTTCCTACTCCTTCCTGGCAACACCACAGCACTTGTGGAAGGATTCCTTTCCTATTCCGACTACACAGTAAATATGGAAGAAACCACAACCCAAAATGCTAAGTCAAGCAATATAGGAGGATTTAACGTTGGACTATCAGCCACCAATTTCTTTGGAGAAAACAAACTAATATACGGATTTGAAATGATAGGCTCCACAACCAATAGCAGCCTAACAAAGAAAGACTCCCTAACATCCAGAACAACACAAAACACCAACTACTCAACCGAAGCAGGAGTTTACTTACTCTTTAAAGGCATTTGGAAAAAATTCCTCTATGAACCAAGCTTTAGAGTAAACTACTATGGCTCACTAAGCAAAGCCTCATTAGAGCCACGCTTAGCACTAAAATATAACCTAACCGACCGCATCCGATTGAAAGCAGCAACAGGAAAATACTCACAAATATTCATAGACACAAAACCCAACTACGACATAGTAAACCTCTTCACAGGCTATCAGACCATAGACCCTGAAATGATGAATATAGTAACTCAATTCAGAGGCCAAGAAATAACATCCTACCTCCAAACCTCCAACCACTACATATTTGGAATAGAATTTGACCTAACCCAACGCATAACCCTCAATTTAGAAGGCTACTACAAAACCATGCAAGGACTAATATCCATCAATAGATACAAACTCTTTGAAGACGACCAAGAACACAGCTCTTCAGGCACAAGTCCAAAACCCGAATACCTCAAAAAAGACTACTCCGTTGAAAATGGAGAAGCCTATGGAGTAGACTTTAGTGCTAAGTATGACGATGGAAGACTCTATGTTTGGACAGTATATTCCTATGGAAAAGTTACAAGAGAAGATCAAAAGATAGAATACTTCCCACACTACGACAGAAGACATAACATCAACATATTACTATCCTACCAATTAGGATTATCCCGTTCATGGGAAATAAGTCTAAGATGGAACTATGGAAGTGGATTCCCATTCACACCCAACAAAGGAGGACAAGAACTATTGGACTTTCAGTCAGGCATAAACTACGACTACTTATATGCAAATGGCACCCTACAAATGATACTTGGCGACTACAACTCCAAACGCCTACCAGAATATCACCGTTTAGACCTATCCATAAAGAAACGCTTTGAAATAAAACACTCAATCTTAGAACTAAACCTAAGCGTAACCAACCTCTACAACCGCAACAACCTATTCTATCAAGACAGAATATCAGGACAAAGAGTAGACCAACTACCAATAATGCCAAGCTTCGGAATCAATTGGAGCTTCTAATTGTTAGCTTTTTTTTTTGTCAGAATTAGGATTCTTGGGATAACAGGATTAATAGGTTTTTTGTTGTGCGGGATTTCTTGCTGAGGCAAGCGGCAAGCCGATGAGTAATCCCGCACGTTATTATTATAAGGATTTTCAATTCTTTACAACAGCTAAACAACTAAACCTTTCAACCACTAAACGCCAATTTAAAAGTTAAAAATTAAAATTTGCAATTCTCAAAATAAAGTATTGACTAATTAAGAAAAATTTCGTATATTTGCAAATACAAAATCTTAAGAATAAGTCTGTAGAGATTTAAAACAAAATTTCCCAATAAAGTTTATTAAAAAAAGATGCACATCTTTTACCCCGAAAGATGTGCATCTTTTGGTATGAAAGATGTGCATCTTTCGAGAATTATCTCCTTGTTTTAAAAATTTATAATAAGGTTTTGTGAAAATATATCCTTGTTTTGTAAAAATATCTCCTTGTTTTATTTTGCTGAAACAAGGTTTTATTTCACCTATTAATTTTTACTTCATAAAGAATTCTTTTCCCCATATTTAGGACTCGTAAACTTGTTGACTTTCCTTTATATTTTTCTAATTCTATATTCATAATTTTCTTTCAATTTTTAATAATTGAGGGTTTTGATACACTTAAATTTTGTAACTAATTGATTGATAGCTTTCATACACTATTACACCCCCCTTAGTATAGTGTAATGGTGTAATAAGTTTAATAGGTTCAGACTTGCACTAAGACAAGTTTGCTTAGTGCCAAGTCTAAACTCTTGATTTATTAAAAATATTTTATAGCTATTTTGTTTGACTGTTGGGAATTCTACTCTTACTAATTATCAATTGATATAAAAAAACGAAAGTGAAATATAAAACTTCACTTCCGCTTTAAATGTTTTCACAACGGAATAATCCTTATTGTGAATTGCTTTAAGTTTGTTCGGCAAAGATAGATAAAAAAACTATACTTGCAAATTATTTTGAAAAAATTTGAAGATATAAAAATATATTTATACCTTTGAACATTGAAATAACTAATGAATAATTACATATTATTATGAAAAAGATATTAGGATTAGACTTAGGAACTAACAGTATAGGTTGGGCTTTAGTAAATGAAGCTGAAAAAGAGATTGAAACATCATCTATTATTAAGCTTGGAGTTAGAGTAAATCCTTTGACTGTCGATGAACAAAATAATTTTCAACAAGGCAAAAGTATTACAACAAATGCAGACAGAACTTCAAAACGTTCGGCAAGAAGAAATTTACAACGTTATAAATTAAGAAGAGAGAATCTGATAGAATTACTCAAAGAGAATAATGTTATTAATGATAATACTATACTTGCTGAAACAAGTAATTTTTCAACTTTTGAAACATATAAACTTAGAGCTAAGGCAGCTAATGATAAGATTAGTTTAGAAGAGTTGGCTAGAGTGTTGTTAATGATTAATAAGAAGAGAGGCTATAAGAGTTCAAGAAAACTTAAAGGTCAAGATGAGGGAGAGTTGGTGGACGGAATGGATATTGCAAAGGAATTATATAATAATGATATGACACCAGGTGAGTATATGCTTGGCGTATTGAGTAGAGGAAAGAAAAGCAAACCTGAGTTTTATACATCTGACCTTAAACAAGAGTTGCAAAGGATATGGGAAACACAAAAACAATACTATCCTGAGATACTAACCGATGAATTCAAAAATCAAATTATAGGCAAGAGTAAAACCAACACATCAAAGATATTTTTAGCTAAATATGGAATCTATACAGCCGAAAATAAAGGAAAGGATAAAAAGGTAGAAGCTTATCAATGGAGGGTTGAAGCATTAAGCAAAAAAGTTGAAAAGGATGTTTTGGCTTTTGTTATTAGTGATTTAAATGGAATAATTAATAATACAAGTGGTTATCTTGGTGCAATTAGTGATAGAAGCAAGGAACTATATTTTAATAAGCTTACAGTAGGACAATACTTAATGAATGGATTCAATGATAATCCTCATTTTAGTGTAAAGAATAAGGTCTTTTACCGACAAGACTATTTAGATGAATTTGAAAAGATATGGGAAACACAAAAGACATATCATAAAGAATTGACAAATGAGCTTAAGAAAGAGATAAGAGATATAATAATATTCTATCAAAGAAGATTAAAGAGTCAGAAAGGATTAATCAACTATTGCGAATTTGAAAATGAAAAGATTGAAATAGAAGTTGAGGGCAAAAAAAAGAATATCACAATTGGCTCTAAGGTGTGTCCTAAATCATCACCTTTATTTCAAGAATTTAAGATATGGCAGATACTTAATAATCTTATAGTAAAAGATGATAAGAAGAATGGAAGAGGATTATATCAAGAAGAAAAAGAGATATTATTTAAGGAGTTAAACCTTAAAAATAAACTTTCAAAATCTGAAGCTCTTAAGCTATTATTTGAAAATCATAATAAGTTAGATTTAAACTACAAAGATATTGAAGGAAATAGAACTTTCAATAGCCTATTTAATGCATTTGCTCAAATTGTTGAAATGAGTGGTCATGGTGAGTATGATTTTAATAAGATGAATACCGACCAAATATTAGATATTGTAAGGACTGTATTCACATCTTTAGGCATAAGGGTAGATATTCTTAATTTTAATGCTGATCTAGAGGGAGATGAGTTTGAAAAACAACCTATAATGAAGTTATGGCATTTGCTTTATTCTTTTGAGGGAGATAATTCAAAAACAGGAACTGAAAATCTTTTAAAGAAACTCAATAAAGAATATGGTTTTGAAAAGGATTATGGGAAAGTTATTGCTAATATTAGCTTTCAAGATGATTATGGTAGTTTAAGTTCAAAAGCAATTAAAAAAATCTTACCTCATCTAAAAGAAGGTAATGGTTTCGATACTGCATGTTTGCTGGCAGGATATAGGCATTCAAAAAGCTCTTTGACTAAGGAAGAGTTAGATAAGAAAGAATTAAAAGATAAACTTGATATACTCCCTAAAAATAGTTTGCGTAACCCAGTAGTTGAAAAGATACTAAATCAAATGGTAAATGTGGTTAATCAAGTAATAGATACTTATGGTAAACCAACAGAAATAAGAATTGAGTTAGCAAGGGATTTGAAAAACAATGCTGAGGAAAGAAAAAATATGACCGAAGCAATAAGTAAGACTACTAAAGAGCATGAGGAATATAGAGATATAATTAAAAAAGAATTTGGCTTTTCAAGTGTTAGTAAGAATGATTTAATTAGGTATAAACTATATTTAGAGTTAAAAGAAAATGGTTTTAAGACTCTATATTCTAATACTTATATACCTCGAGAAAAAATATTCGATAAGAATTTTGATATTGAACATATTATTCCTAAAGCTAAGCTATTTGATGATTCCTTTTCTAATAAAACATTAGAGCTTAGAACTGCAAACATAGAAAAGAGCGAAATGACAGCTTATGACTATGTTAAGAATAAATATTCAGAAGAAGGATTAAAAGATTACTTAAATAGAATAGATTTGCTTTATAAATTGAAGGCTATTTCAAGAACAAAGTACAATAAATTGAAGATGCAAGCTTCTGAAATACCTTCTGACTTTATTGATAGAGACCTTAGAGATTCACAATATATTGCTAAAAAAGCTCGCCAAATTCTTCTTGAAATATCTAAAGAAGTTGTTTCTACCTCAGGACAAATTACTGATAGATTAAGAAAGGATTGGCAATTAGTAGATATTATGAAGGAATTAAATTGGGATAAGTATGATAAGTTGGGTATGACTGAGATAGTTGAAAACAAGGATTCAGAGAGAATATATAGGATTAAGGATTGGACTAAACGTAACGATCATCGCCACCATGCTATGGATGCCCTAACAATAGCCTTTACAAAACATAACTATATCAATTATCTTAATAACCTAAATGCAAGAGCTGATAAATCAAGTAATGCTTATGCAATAGAGCAAAAAGAATTATATAGAGATTCTCATGGTAATTTAAAATTCATTCCTCCGATGCCTTTAAACGATTTTAGGGTGCAGGCTAAACAACAACTTGAGGATATTTTAGTATCAATTAAGGCTAAGAACAAAGTTGTTACAAGGAATATTAATACAACTAAGCAAAAGGGAGGAACAAATAAAAAGCTTCAACTTACACCAAGAGGACAATTGCATCTTGAAACTATCTATGGAGAATTAAAACAATATGTAACTAAGGAAGAAAAGATAGGCTCAAGTTTTAATGAAGAAAAAATAAATATGGTTGCCAAAAAATCATATAGAGAAGCTTTATTAAGGCGATTAAAAGAGTATGATAATGATGCTAAGAAAGCCTTTACAGGGAAGAATTCATTAGATAAGAATCCTTTGTTTATTGATGCTTTACAAACCTTCAAAGTGCCTGAAAAAGTTAAGTTAGTTGAATTTGAAACAGGATATACAATTCGTAAGGAAATATCCCCTGACTTAAAAATAGATAAAGTTATTGATGTAGGCATTAGAAGAAAGCTTGAAGAAAGATTAAAAAAATATGATAGTAACCCTAAGAAAGCATTTACGAATTTAGATGAAGACCCTATTTGGCTTAATGAAGAGAAAGGTATTCAAATAAAAAGTGTAAAGATAAGAGGAATTAATAATGCTGTTGCTTTAAGAAGCAAGAAAAATCATAAAGGAGAATTAATCTTAGATAAAGACGGAAATCCTCAAAACGTAGATTTTGTTAATACTGGTAATAACCACCATGTAGCTATTTACAAAGATGAAAAAGGTAATTTACAAGAGAATGTAATTTCTTTCTTTGAAGCAACAGCAAGAGCAAATGCGGATATTCCAATTATTGACAAATCCTATAATCTTGATAAAGGATGGCAGTTCCTATTTACAATGAAACAAAATGAATACTTTGTATTTCCTAATGAAAAAACTGGATTTAATCCAAAAGAAATTGACTTACTTAATCCAATTAATTACTCGTTGATAAGTCCTAATTTGTTTAGGGTGCAAAAGTTAAGTACCAAAGATTATTTTTTTAGACATCATTTAGAAACAAGTGTTATTGAAACTTCTCAACTAAAAGGTATTACTTGGTTGAGGTTAGGCTTGTCTGGGATTAAAGATGTTGTAAAAGTTAGGGTTAATCATATTGGACAAATTGTTGGTGTAGGAGAGTATTAATATAACTTATGATTAAACGCACGCTATACTTTGGTTCTGGGGCTTATCTTAGTGTTAAAGATAGTCAGTTGGTTGTGCAATTAGCAGAAGATATAACCAATACTAAGAAAACAATGCCTATTGAAGATATTGGTGTAGTTATATTGGATAATCCTCAAATTACTATTACTCAAAGGGTGTTAGTTCAATTACTTGAAAATAATGTTGCAGTTATAACATGCAATCAATTTCATCATCCAATAGGACTTCAATTATGTTTGGATAGTAATACTTTGCAGAGTGAAAGATTTCAAACTCAAATTAATGCTTCTGAAAGCTTAAGAAAGAATCTTTGGCAACAAACAATCGTTAGTAAGATTTATAATCAAGCAATGGTGTTGAAAGATTTTGATGTTCCAATAAGGAATATGATTACATGGTCAAACTCTGTTTTGAGTGGAGACAGTAAGAATCATGAAGCAAGAGCAGCAGCTTATTATTGGAAAAACTTATTAGAAAGTCATGATAATTTCAAAAGAGAACGTTTTGGGGAATATCCAAATAATTTCTTCAACTATGCTTATGCAATACTTAGAGCCATAACTGCTCGTTCTTTGGTTGCATCAGGTCTTTTGCCAACTCTTGGAATTCATCATAAAAATAGATATAATTCCTATTGTTTGGCAGATGATATAATGGAGCCTTATCGACCATTTGCTGATAAATTAATTATTGATATTATTAGAAAATATCCACAAGAAGAAACTTTAACAACTCAAATTAAACAAGAAATTCTAAAACTACCTATTATTGACGTTGAGATAAATAAAAAAACAAGCCCATTGCAAATTGCTATGCAAGAAACAACTTCATCGCTTGCTCAATGTTATAATTCGACAAGAAGAAAAATTAAATATCCAATTTTTGGAACAAAGATTTAATGCTTATAAAATAATGTGGGTTTTAGTACTATTTGATTTGCCGACTGAAACAAAAGCAGATAGGAAGAATTATGCAAATTTTAGAAAAGAATTATTAAAAGATGGCTTTACTATGTTCCAGTTTTCAATCTATTTGCGTCATTGTCCATCAAAAGAAAATGCAGATGTTCATATAGCAAGAGTTAAAAGGCTATTGCCTCATTATGGCAGTGTAGGAATTCTTTGTATAACCGATAAGCAATTTGGCAATATGGAAATCTTTTTTGGAAAACAACCCATAGAGAACCTTAATGTTGTTCAACAATTGGAAATGTTTTAAGAATAATTAACTGTAAATTAATGTAAATTAACTATTGGAAATTCCCCAAAAACTACATGAAAATTAATTTTTCTTCTACAAAGAGAGCAAAAAATAAAAGTTTAGGAATTATAAAACCCTAAACTTTTATCCTTTAATTGAGTTTGAATGATGATTTAATAAATCCTAAACTCTTTTCTAATTGTCTAAAATACATTTGCTTAAAGCACCCTCTGTTGTTGCTGTAAAGCAAAGATACAAACTTAAAAGCAATTCACAACCTCTGTGATACCTGAACAAGAACTCAACGGTTGTTGCTGTAAAGCAAAGATACAAACTTAAAAGCAATTCACAACAAGAGAGAATTTGGAAATGCTTGGAGATTTGTTGTTGCTGTAAAGCAAAGATACAAACTTAAAAGCAATTCACAACTTATATCAAACAAGCCTAAATCTTGAATTGTTGTTGCTGTAAAGCAAAGATACAAACTTAAAAGCAATTCACAACAGAGAAGATAACTGAGTATGTGATCATGGAGTTGTTGCTGTAAAGCAAAGATACAAACTTAAAAGCAATTCACAACCTACTGTTATTACATGTGAAGACATGATGTGTTGTTGCTGTAAAGCAAAGATACAAACTTAAAAGCAATTCACAACCCTTTGTTTTGGTTGCCTTATCTTTGTTTGGTTGTTGCTGTAAAGCAAAGATACAAACTTAAAAGCAATTCACAACATCTCCTATGGGAACTATTTTTCTTTGAAAGTTGTTGCTGTAAAGCAAAGATACAAACTTAAAAGCAATTCACAACAAGTAGGTTCATATACAGAAAGTCAACAAGTTGTTGCTGTAAAGCAAAGATACAAACTTAAAAGCAATTCACAACTCATATGCTACACGGCTTTACTGACATTAGTTGTTGCTGTAAAGCAAAGATACAAACTTAAAAGCAATTCACAACAAATAGCAAAACAACGACTAAAAAACAAGAGTTGTTGCTGTAAAGCAAAGATACAAACTTAAAAGCAATTCACAACAAAGACTTATCAGCTGAAGACTTAAAACAGTTGTTGCTGTAAAGCAAAGATACAAACTTAAAAGCAATTCACAACCAGTTCTTTTTCTGTTTTAAGCCTTTTATGTTGTTGCTGTAAAGCAAAGATACAAACTTAAAAGCAATTCACAACTTCAAGCAATCTATTCAAATTCTCATCAGGTTGTTGCTGTAAAGCAAAGATACAAACTTAAAAGCAATTCACAACTACCAACAGCTATTGCCGCAGTCCCTTTATGTTGTTGCTGTAAAGCAAAGATACAAACTTAAAAGCAATTCACAACTACCGTGTTATCCTCTCCAGCTAGCTTCATGTTGTTGCTGTAAAGCAAAGATACAAACTTAAAAGCAATTCACAACAACATTAGCATAAGCATCCCTGCAGAATGGTTGTTGCTGTAAAGCAAAGATACAAACTTAAAAGCAATTCACAACATAAAGTATTCGGTTACCAACGACCATTTTGTTGTTGCTGTAAAGCAAAGATACAAACTTAAAAGCAATTCACAACATCTACATTATTATAATAGATATTTAAATTGTTGTTGCTGTAAAGCAAAGATACAAACTTAAAAGCAATTCACAACGATTAACAGATTAATTTGTGCGTCAGAAAGGTTGTTGCTGTAAAGCAAAGATACAAACTTAAAAGCAATTCACAACTGTCAGCCTTATGGTGATGATCAGCGACAAGTTGTTGCTGTAAAGCAAAGATACAAACTTAAAAGCAATTCACAACTACTAATCTTAAGTGTTGGAAAATCCAAACGTTGTTGCTGTAAAGCAAAGATACAAACTTAAAAGCAATTCACAACTGAACGAAGATAGCCTGACGCCTCTTCTATGTTGTTGCTGTAAAGCAAAGATACAAACTTAAAAGCAATTCACAACTTGCAAAAGTGAATTAAAAAACAAAATTAGTTGTTGCTGTAAAGCAAAGATACAAACTTAAAAGCAATTCACAACAGAGCGAGTAAAGATATTTAGATACTTCTGTTGTTGCTGTAAAGCAAAGATACAAACTTAAAAGCAATTCACAACATTTTGTCGTTATATTCTTTAAGTATCATAGTTGTTGCTGTAAAGCAAAGATACAAACTTAAAAGCAATTCACAACAATAACAAATAAATAACATTATGTAGGGAGGTTGTTGCTGTAAAGCAAAGATACAAACTTAAAAGCAATTCACAACACCTTAGACTCCATAACCTTATATGAAGCAGTTGTTGCTGTAAAGCAAAGATACAAACTTAAAAGCAATTCACAACAATCCACAGCCTCTCCCTTAGTGTGTTGAGTTGTTGCTGTAAAGCAAAGATACAAACTTAAAAGCAATTCACAACGAGTCCAAAGGTCGATTAAGCCGTTAGGTGGTTGTTGCTGTAAAGCAAAGATACAAACTTAAAAGCAATTCACAACCTATTATATCCAATTCAATTTCTGTATCTGTTGTTGCTGTAAAGCAAAGATACAAACTTAAAAGCAATTCACAACCCAAAGGAAAGCATAGATGAAAATTACAGGGTTGTTGCTGTAAAGCAAAGATACAAACTTAAAAGCAATTCACAACGCTGCTTACAATTGTAGCATTGTCTTCATCGTTGTTGCTGTAAAGCAAAGATACAAACTTAAAAGCAATTCACAACTTCTTTGCCTTGCTCTTCCTTTAATCTATAGTTGTTGCTGTAAAGCAAAGATACAAACTTAAAAGCAATTCACAACCACCTCAAAAAATCAATGTAAAGTTTCTTTGTTGTTGCTGTAAAGCAAAGATACAAACTTAAAAGCAATTCACAACAAATGCAGCGTGATATAATTCTTACTGATCGTTGTTGCTGTAAAGCAAAGATACAAACTTAAAAGCAATTCACAACACATTTTCGCCTGCATTGATTTTCCAACCAGTTGTTGCTGTAAAGCAAAGATACAAACTTAAAAGCAATTCACAACCAGTAAATCCTGTAACCCAAACAGTCCAAAGTTGTTGCTGTAAAGCAAAGATACAAACTTAAAAGCAATTCACAACATATAAGAAGCTAAAGAAATAGTGTCATTTGTTGTTGCTGTAAAGCAAAGATACAAACTTAAAAGCAATTCACAACTTATTCCTAATTCTGTTACAAGTATAGGTAGTTGTTGCTGTAAAGCAAAGATACAAACTTAAAAGCAATTCACAACAAGGCTATAATTCTAATAGTATTGGGATATGTTGTTGCTGTAAAGCAAAGATACAAACTTAAAAGCAATTCTCAACTTGTTTCTTGTTCTTCTTCGTAAGCTATCTGTTGTTGCTGTAAAGCAAAGATACAAACTTAAAAGCAATTCACAACACTTATGCAGAGGCTATTAAATGCTATAGAGTTGTTGCTGTAAAGCAAAGATACAAACTTAAAAACAAACTTATCCATCAATCTATAATTATGAATGGAGAACAAAAGGAAATACAGATAGGTTTTTCAGCAAGAGGCATAAGGCATCTTTGAACACGACGGTTTTCCTAACTTAACTTATAAATCTCTATTAATGCCAATATTGGATGAAGTCGTTAAGGTTGCTGTATATGTTGGAACTGATATTAATGGTGACATAGAGAACAACCCAATGGTTAACCTATATCATTATTTTAAAGTAATATTATTAGGAGAAAAATGGTACTTAAATGTAAGAGAATTAAAGGATGGCAAATTTCTTTTATACTCTTTAACACAAAGAAAAGAAGGTAAATAATCCATCACATGTTTCTCTATCGGAAAGCAGCTGAAATTATAAACCTTCTTTTCATTTGCAAAGATACAACATAAAACACAAAAAGTCAAGTAAAAGCAAATAAATATGAATCCAAGCCAATTTAAACAGGTTTTAATCTGTATTTGAACAGCATTTAAATGCTTTTTAAATTGGTCAGGGTTCATAATTTACTTTTTTAGTTGACTTTTCTTCTAAATTGTTGTATATTTGCATTTGAAAAGAGTGGTTAACAACAGCTCTCCTATTGTGAAGGAGCAGATATGAGTTAATTGCTCTTTTCTCTTTTAGAGTTGTTGCTGTAAAGCAAAGATACAAACTTAAAAGCAATTCACAGCTAGATTGTGAATGAGTTTACTCCCGTCGTGCGGGATTTCCGACTCCCGCACTATTTTACTATAAGTATTTTTAATCCGATATTAGTTTCATTAACAAGAATAACATATCCTTATAATAACAACGTGCGGGAGTATAAATCCCGCACGACCAAAAATCCTATAAATCTCTAAATCCTGTAAATCCTGATTCAGACAATCATCTCAACGCCTCAACAAATAACAAAAAAAAGGAACGATAATTCGTTCCTTTTTTAATGCTTTTATGAAGTCTTTATTTTATTCTTTCAGAATATTCAGCTGTTCTGGTGTCAACCTTAATTCTTTCTCCTGTTTCAATGAAAAGTGGAACTCTAATTTTTGCTCCTGTTTCAACTGTTGCTTCTTTAGTTGCATTGGTTGCTGTGTTGCCTTTCACTCCTGGCTCTGTGTAGGTTATTTCCATATCAACAAATGCAGGTAATTCGCAAGATAGTGGTGTTTCAGTGTCAGCGTGAACAATCATTTCGACGTATTGTCCTTCTTTTAAGAATTGTGGTGCGTTGATGATTTCTTCTTGAATTGATATTTGTTCAAAATCTTCTGCATGCATAAAATTATATCCTGAATCATCTTTATATAGGAATGTATAGGGACGGCGTTCAATGCGTGCAACTTCAATCTTTGTTCCTGCCAAAAAAGAATGTTCTAATGTTCTTCCTGTTTTGAAACTTTTTAGTTTTGTGCGAACAAATGTATTGCCTTTGCCTGGTTTAACGTGTAAGAATTCAACTACTGAAAGCAAATCTCCATTCATTTCAATACATAGTCCATTTTTAATATCTGATGTTGTTGCCATAAAAAAGTTTGGGTTTTTTAATTATTTTTTATCTTCTTCTTTTCTTTGTTCTTCAATTCTGCTTCTTAAAAATTCATTCTCCTCTGTAAGGTCTTTATGAAATTTTTGATAGTAGTTAGCCTTTAGTGTGCTGCCAATCATCCTTAAAATACACACTCCCAAAAGTAGGGTAAGTGTTATTTCGGAGCTTGGTTTTAGAAAAATATAGTATCCTATTATTCCAATTATTCCTAAGTAGGATATTAAATCTAATAGTTTTGAGACTTTAATAGCATTCATATTTAATAATGTTCAATAGGTTGCAAAATTACTCCTTTTTCCCTTTTTAACAAAATATTTGAATAAATGATGAATTTTTTATCTATATTTGCAAGTTGACAAATAGAGTAAAATAGTATTAATCCTATAAACTATGAAGAGAATATTCTTGTATATTATTGTGAGTTTAATTGCTGTGGGTGGCTTCTCACAAAATGTTATTGATCTTGATAATCAAAAGATAACTGACTTTACTAATAAACTAATTAAGCTTCCTTTCTCCGAAAGAGATGTTATTGTTAAGGCTTGTGAGGTGTTTGAAAAAGATTTTGCTAACGATCCTTATGTGGCTGATTGGGCATTCCAAGTTCTTTACTACTACCATGAAATTAGTTGTGAAGACAAAACAAATACTCTTCATAAAACATTCTCCGATAAAGAAATTAGAGGATATTTCCATAAAGATATTTGGGTTTTACCTTCACTTAAAAGCAATATTGCTTCTTTCATCACTGAGTATGCAAAATGGGGTTATAGGATTTCTTCCGATGAAGATACTTCCTATGCAATGGAAGTGGATTCAACTTATTTGATTAAACGTCTTTCAAAATATCTTTCTCCCGATTATGCTTACTACTTCACCAACTATGTTGCTGATTTAAGTGCTGCTCCTTATTGGCACAGTACTTTAAATGTTCCTATCTCCGAAATTATGAGAAGAGTTCAGTGGAGAGATTTATTGCTTGACAGAAATCCTGACTTTGTTAGAAATGATTTAGTAACTCGTGAAATAGAACGTTTACTCTTTGCCGTAACCAAAGGCTTGGAGCATACTCCTATTTATGGGCAAAATGAAGATGAGCTAAAGGTTCATGACCCAAGAGAGGGTTTTGATTTTACTAAAATTGCAAATGAATCAGAAATAATTTTACCTCAGTATAAGGATGCAATTCAAGCATATTATAGAACTTATCCTCAAACTACTTGGGGCTTATATTTAACTGAATTTATGCATCGCTTAGCCCTTAATAAATATCGTTTCTCCAACGAAATTGATGAATTTGTTTTAGAAAAACTTTTCCCAAGCAACAGAAAAAACATAGATCCTTTATTAAAATATAAGGATATGCTTATTGACAATTTAATGGATTAATAATGAAAAAGCTTTTTTTTATACTATTGTGCATTTTTTGCACACAAAATATCATTGCCCAAAAGCAAATAACCCTTGAAGACATTTGGTCAAAAGGAACATTCAGAGCAAAATCAATTAACGAAATACGCTCGATGAAAAATGGAGAGGACTATTGTGTTCTTACTCCCAGTGGTATTGAAAAATATCAATATAAAACAGGAAAGAAAACCGATACCATAATGAATTTTACTTCTTTAGACTTTGGTCAGAAGAGTAAAAAGAATATGGTGGTTGATTATAACTTCTCTCAAGATGAGAAAAAGATTTTAATTGCTGTAAATCCTGAATATATTTATCGCTATTCTTTCTATGCCGATTACTATATTTATGAAATAGAGACAAAAGCATTCTATCCTCTTAATGTTGATGGTAAACAACGTTTGGCCGATTTCTCTCCAGATGGTAAAAAGGTATCATGGATAAGAGATAATAATCTTTTCATTACTGACATTTCAACATCTGAAAGAAAGGTTACTCAACTTACTAAGGATGGAGAGTTTAATAAGGTTATTTATGGAACTTCCGATTGGGTTTATGAAGAAGAACTTGCTTTGGTGAAAGGCTATGCTTGGAATAAAGCCAGCAACAAACTTGCCTACTATCGTTTTGATGAATCAAATGTAAAGGAATATTCAATGCAAGTTTGGGGAGAATTATACCCTCAAAACTACACTTTCAAATATCCAAAGGCAGGAGAAGATAACTCAATTGTAGATATTTTTGTTTACGACCTAACAACCCAAAATCATAAACAAGTTGATTTAGGACAAGACAAGAACTACTATTTGCCAAGAATACAATGGTCAAAAGACGAAAACCAACTTATTATTCATAAATTAAACCGTCTTCAAAACCAATATGATATTTTTTCTGTAAATACTAATGACTATAAATTGGAAACTCTTTATTCTGAAACTAACAAATACTATATCAACGAACCACAAGAGGTAAATTTCCTTGATGATAATTCTGCGTTTATTCTTCAATCAGAAAGAAATGGTTACTCTCATTTCTATTTAGTTAGCATGAAAGATAAATCTGTTTCTCCCATTACTTCAGGGAACTACGATACAGATAAATTATGTTTTGTAGATCAAAAAGAAAAAAAGATATACTACACAGCTGCCGAAAGTTCTGCCATAAATAGAGAATTATGTGTTATTAATTTCAAAGGAAAAAGAAAAAGAACAATATCTAAGCAGGAAGGAACTAATGATGCAGCCTTTAGCAAAAATGGTAAATATTATATAGGAACTTATTCAAATGCTTATACTCCAAACGTTTTTACTGTAAACAACCAAAAAGGTGAGGTGCTAATTACTTTGGAAGATAACTCAGCACTAAAAGATAGTTTGAAACTTTATTCTTCTGAGAAAAAAGAATTTGGAAGTTTCAACACTTCAACAGGAGTAAGTATTAACTATTGGATGATTAAACCTTCAAAAATGGAAGAAGGGAAAAAATACCCTGTTTTGTTTTATGTTTATGGAGGACCTTCAAGTCAAGAAGTGTTGAACTCTCAAAGAAGAGCAACCGATATGTATTGGGGAATGATGTTGGCACAACAAGGCTATATAACAATTTGTGTTGACCCTCGAGGCACAGGAATGAAAGGACAAGAGTTTCGCAAGTGTACTTATTTGCAATTGGGTAAATATGAAACAGAAGATTTGATTGAAGCTGCTAAGTATTTTGGCGAATTAAACTATATTGACAAAAATCGTATAGGAATTTTCGGTTGGAGTTATGGTGGATATATGTCAACACTTGCCATTACTAAAGGAGCAGACTATTTCAAAACTGCAATTGCTGTTGCTCCAGTAACAAATTGGAGATACTATGACAATATTTACACTGAAAGATTTATGCGAACTCCTCAAGAAAATGGGGAAAACTACGATATTAACTCTCCAATAAATCATGTTAAAAAACTAAAAGGTAATTATCTTTTAATACATGGAACTGCTGATGATAATGTTCATATTCAAAATTCAATGGATTTAGTTGATGCACTTATAAAAGCCAATAAACATTTTGAAATGTTCTTCTATCCTAATAAAAATCATAGCATTTACGGAGGTAATACACGCTTGCATTTATACCAACTTATGACAGATTTTCTTTCAAGAAAACTCTAAAAAACTATGGTAAATCGTTTTATCCAATACGTTAAAGAGCATAACCTCTTTGAAAATAATCAAACAATTCTTTTGGCAGTTAGCGGAGGAATTGATTCAATGATTTTATGCGATTTGTTTTTAAAGAGCAATTTTAAATTTGCAATTGCTCATTGCAATTTCCATTTGAGAGGAGAGGAATCAAATAGAGATGAGAGATTTGTTAGGGAGTATGCTCAAAAAAACAATATTAAAATTCATGTAAAAGACTTTGATACTTATTCCTATATGAAAGAAAAAGGAAAGAGTATGCAAGTTTCGGCAAGAGAGATGCGATATAGCTGGTTTAATGAACTTCTTAAAGAAGAAGGATATTCCTATATTGCAACTGGACATCATATTGACGATTCAATAGAAACTTTCTTTATGAATATTCTTCGAGGAACAGGAATTGCTGGATTGCATGGAATCTTACAAAAAGTTAATCTTGTTATTCACCCTTTACTTTTTACTGGTAGGGCAGAAATTGTAAACTATCAAAAAGAAAATAAATTAGAGTTTGTTGAAGATTCTTCAAATGCAACAACCAAATATACAAGAAATAAAATTAGGCATGAGCTAATTCCTCTTGTTAAAGAGATTGCTCCAAACTTCGATAAGATTATTAGCAAAGAAATTGAGCGTTTTAGGGAAACAGAAGTTGTGTTTCGTTCTGTTATAAATGATGCTAAAACAGAACTTTTGGAGATAGAGAATCAAACAATAAAGATATCTATTGAAAAACTCAAAAGTTATGTTCCTCAAAAGATATTTATGTATGAAATATTAAGTGATTTTGGATTTAACGAAGCCACAATCAATTCAATTGAGGATGCTCTTTTAGAAACTTCAGGCAAACAATTCTATTCCGAAACACATAGATTGGTAAAGGATAGGGATTATTTGTTGATTGTTAAAAATAAGCCACAAAATCTAAATCAATATCTTATTGAAGAAAGTCAAACTTCAGTTTATTCTCCTATAATTCTTCATATGGAAATCCTAAAAGATCTTCAGTATGTTAAAATCCCAAAGAATAAGGAAGTTGCTATGTTGGACTATGATAAGTTAAGTTTCCCTCTTATTCTTAGGAAATGGAAAAAAGGAGATAGTTTCTTCCCTTATGGTCTTCAAGGCGAAAAGAAGATTTCTGAATTCTATAAAAACCTCAAATATTCCATCCTTGATAAAGAAAACCAATGGCTGCTTTGTTCCGAAAACGATATAATTTGGGTTGTTGGACAGAGAATAGATGATAGATATAAAATAACAAAGTCCACAAAGACTATCTACAAAATTGAATTAGACTAAGCTTTCCTTTTATTTGTTTGTTTTTTTGAAAGTTTATTATTACCTTTGCAATTAACAAAGCAAGTAATTAACTAATAAAAAATTAAAGATTATGAAAGTAGATTTTCAAGGATTTGAATCCTATGTTTCTGAGAAAGAAATGGGCAAACTAAGTTCCGAAATTGCAAAACATCATCTTAATATAGTCAACCGAAGTGGAATTGGCAATGAGTTTTTGGGTTGGGTTGATTTACCTGAAAAGCTTTCTAAAGCATTGATTTTAGATATTGAAGCTGAGGCTGAAAAAATAAGAAGTAAGGCAGAAATTTATGTAGTTGTTGGTATTGGAGGATCTTATTTGGGCTCAAAGGCAATTGTTGACGCTCTTCAAAACCATTTCAATTCAATGAAAAAGGAGAGAAATTATCCTTATATCATATTTGCTGGTCAAACTCTTAGTGAGGATTATATGGCCGATTTGATAGAGATATTGGATAAGAGGAATTATTGTTTGGTTGTAATTTCAAAGAGTGGAACAACTCTTGAACCTTCAATTGCTTTCCGTATTCTACATACCCATCTTGAAAATAAATATGGCAAGGAAAAGGCAAGAGAGAGAATAATTGTAGTAACCGATAAAGAAAAAGGAGTATTGAAAGAGATGGCAACATCAGAAGGATATAAAACTTATGTTATTTCTGATGATATTGGAGGAAGGTTTTCTGTTCTTACTCCAGTTGGTTTATTGCCAGTTGCAGTTGCTGGATATGATATTAGAGCTCTTATTCATGGAGCTAAAAAAATGCGTCATAATCTTCTTAACAATACTACTTTTGAAACAAATATTGCATGGCAATATGCTGCTATGCGTTATTTGATGTATAAAAATGATAAAAATATTGAGTTAATGGTAAATTATTCTCCAAATATGGCTTCTTTCGCTGAGTGGTTCAAACAACTTTTTGGAGAAAGTGAAGGAAAAGACGGAAAGGGTATTTTCCCTTCCTCTGTTGTCAACACAACCGATTTACATTCTTTAGGTCAATATATTCAAGAAGGGAAACAACAAGTTTTTGAAACTATAATTCATGTTGAAAAATCTTCAAAGAAAGTAAGAATTCCTATTGTTGAGCCAGATGTAGATTCTCTAAATTATATATTAGATAATAGTTTAACTCAAATAAATCATAAGGCAGAAGAGGGAACATCAATGGCTCATCTTGATGCAGGAGTTCCTCAAATTAGAATTAGTATAGACAGACTTGATGAACAAAATCTTGGACAGCTGATTTATTTCTTTGAATTTTCTTGTGCTCTAAGTGGTTATTTGCTTGAAGTAAATCCATTTAACCAACCTGGAGTTGAGGCATATAAAAAGAATATGTTTAAGCTTTTGGGGAAATAATAATTCCACTAAACTTATTAGTTCTATGAAAGATTTAGAATATGTTTATTGTAAGCAGAGAAATTTTTATCTTTCCAATAAGACAAGAGATATTTCTTTTAGGATTCTTATGTTGAAGAAGCTGAAAGAAGAAATAATTAAATCTGAAAAGGAAATAGAAGAGGCTTTATACTTAGATTTGCATAAATCTTCGGTAGAAAGTTATATTACTGAGATAGGATTTGTGATTTCGGAGATTAATCTTTGTATAAAGAAACTGAAAAAGTGGTCAAAACCTAAAAGAGTAAGTTCTTCAATTACTTGTTTCCCTTCAAAGGCAAGAATTATTTCTGAACCTTATGGATTATGTTTAATTATTTCTCCTTGGAATTATCCTTTTCAACTTTTAATTTCTCCTTTAATTGGGGCAATTTCTGCTGGCAATTGTGCAATTGTTAAGCCTTCAGAGCATAGTCAAAATACTTCAAAGGTTATAAAAAAGATTTTAGATAGAGTTTTTCCTCCTGAATATGTTTTTACTGCTTTAGGAGAAAAAGAAGTTTCTCAAGAACTTTTGGAAAAGGAGTTTGATTATATTTTCTTCACTGGTAGCTCTTCATTAGGAAAGTTAGTTATGGAAAAAGCTTCAAAACATCTTACTCCAACTACTCTTGAACTTGGAGGGAAAAGTCCTTGCATTGTTGATAAAGATGCAAACGTTGAAGTTTCGGCAAAGAGAATAGCCTTTGGGAAGTTTTTAAATGCTGGGCAAACTTGCATTGCTCCTGATTATCTTTTTGTTCATAAAGATATTAAAGATGTTTTTGTAAAGGAAATGATTAATTCAATAAAAGAGTTCTATTCTGAAGAATCAATTAACAGCAAGGATTATGGTAGGATTATTAATCAAGGGCATTTCCTTAGATTAAGAAAAATGTTGGATGACGGAAAGGTTATTTATGGAGGTGATTTTAATGAGGAAGAAAAATTTATTTCTCCAACTCTAATAGAAGATATTCTCCTTGATTCAGACCTTTTAAAAGAAGAGATCTTTGGACCTATTCTTCCAATAATTAGTTTTGAAAATATTGATACCTTAATTCAAGAATTAAAAGTTAAGCCTAAACCTTTAGCTCTCTATGTTTTCTCTCAAAATAAGAAAGTTCAAGATAAGATAATTAATAATATTTCATCTGGAGGAGTTTGTGTTAATGATACAATAATGCATATTGTTCCACAAACTCTTCCGTTTGGAGGAGTTGGTAATAGTGGTATGGGCTCTTATCATGGTAAAAAAAGCTTTGAAACTTTTTCACATAAGCGCTCCATTTTGAATAGAAAAACTTGGTTAGAAGTAGCTCTACGATATCCTCCTTTTACAGAAAGTAAAAAGAAGATTGTAAAGAAAGTTCTTTAGATAGAATTAAGCTTTTCTTACTTTTAGAATTTTAATAACAACATACATTAATAGACTGAATATAGACAGTCCAATAAATACATAGTTGAAATTGTATCTTTGTGTAATTATTTGACCAATTATATCAAATAAACAGAATATTAATGTAAGTGCAGCAAAGGAGTTTTTCTCACTCTTTATAGCTTTCATCCAGTTAAAAGGGAGAGAAGGTTTTCTGTAATTTTTACATCTTGAGAAGAAGGTAGGAACTGTATTTGCCCAGTTAAGATAACTGTCACCAAATTTATCTCTTAAATATGTTTCTTCTGCATACATAATTCTTTCGTAGTAAACCCAGTAAACCAAACAGAAAACAAGAATAAACCAGATGTTAGCAATTAACATTGCAGCACTAAGCCACATAAGAAAATTACCAAGATATAATGGATGACGAACAATTGAATAAAATCCAGTGCTATTTACTGTATCAGCCTTTTGTTCTACAGTGTTTTTACCAGAAGTGTTTTCTGCAGCATATCCAACAACATGAAATCTTATATATAAACCCAAAAGACCAATGCCTAAGCATATAAAATTATATATGAATTCATATGTGGTTTCCTGTCCTAAAATAAAGTTTAGATTGAATTCCTTTAATATATATAGGGCTAAACCTATTACTAAAATAAATAAAGGTAAATAACTTCTGTATTTAAACAGCCAGTTTCCTTCTTTTCGCATATCTTCTTGTAATGCCATAGTGTTTGATTTATTAATTTTGATGCAAAGTTAATTTATTTTTGTACAATATTGTTTAGAATAAAAACTATAAATAGACTTTTGTAAATTATTAATTTCTAAATTTATTGACTCTCTTTTCATTATGAAAAAAAGTTTTGCACAATAAAACAAAATATTTAACTTTTTAGTTATATAAGAAAGATAAATATAGATTCAAATTTATTGGCTGGATTGTTAAAAAAGTCTTTTATGTAAGGGATTATAAATAATTAATACATTTTGTTATGGGAAACGATGAATTCATTAAAAAGCTTATTTCAATTGAAATAAATGAGAAGATTAATCAAGGTTTAAGCCTTAAAGAGGAAGTGTCTTATGAGGAATTAATCAAACAAGTCGCAAAAAATCTTAATTTTACTGAAGAAAAAGTTCGTACTATTTTGGATTTGTATATTGAAGAATTGATTGAAATGAGACAGAAAGATCCTGAACGCTTTAAGAGGTTTATTAAAGAAAGATATCATGCCATTGAACGAAATGATGAGGCATAAATATGCATATAAATATAAGAGATCTTTCTGTAAATAAAGAACATCTTAGTTAAAATGGATTTATACGCTATTATTTTGAATTTACATCAACTAATAAAGCCATAAAAACCTCCTTTTTATAGTCAAAAAAGCCCCTTTTTAAGCAGAAAAACCCCCTTTTTTGAGGTAGAAAAGCCCCTTTTTCAGGTAATAACTCTTGATCTAAATCCAAAATATCTTTATATAAAATGAAAATAACTTAATAATAAATGAAAATATGGCTATAAAATATTTTAGATAATAGAGAAAAGTGGCAATCAACTCCATCACTGTGGAGAAATTTATTGCTAAAATACAAATAGAACCTAAGGCAGGTTTTGAACTTTTAGCTGAAATAGTTGAGAAGAAAAGTACCATAAGTAGAGGAGACCTTTTGGGCGTTTTTGCAGAGATGGAGGAGGCCGCAATTTTTCTATTGGAAAATGGTCATCCTCTTGAACTTGGCTTTTTCGGTTCTTATTATCCTGTCATTGAAGCTAAAATGGTAGATACCCCAGAGGAAGTAACCACAAAAACCATAAAAAGATTTAAAGTAATCTTCAAACCTTCCAAATTCCTAAAAGAAAGATTTAAAAAAGTAACCTTTGTCCTAGGCGATAACAGAGTTAGAGAAGTACATTATAAGAAAAAGAAATAGTATTACGAAAATAGTTTGTAAATCTAATATACCTTTATCTTAATTTGTTTTTTGCCCAACACAAAATTAAAAACTTTTTGTATTTACACACTCTTGGGTAAGTATCTTGCTTTTTTATAAGATATGGATTAATTATGTCTTAATTTTTTATGAGTTTTATTTTGTAACCATTTATATTTCTTTCCTCGCTACTGAAACTTACTCCTATTGCTATAATTTTCTTTTTATCTATTTCAAATTTTTCTGAATATTTTTTTTCAATGATTTGCTGTAATGCCTCTTTGCTATTATCCTTTTTTACATCAAATTTAAATTCAAAAATGTAAATATAATCATAGAACCTTATTGTAGCATCTATTCTTCCAATATTAGTTGTTTCCTCTGAATTAATATCAAAACCAAGTAATTTCAATATTATATGAACATTTGAATGATAGTATCCTTCAGATATTTTATTGATAGAATATGGTAAAGAAGCCAATAAACTCTTAAGTAATTTAATAAAACCATCAACATCCCCTACTATTAAATAGTATCTTAAATCCTCATAGGGAATGGATGTATTACTTGATTCATACATTTTATTTATATGATCTATTAAATCTATTAATTCATTTAATAACTCATACCAATAACATATAGGATTGCAATTATTACTTTCATTAAGATTATTTTCAATTAGTTTTTTATTTTCACACAAATATTTCTTAAAAGCATTTAGACTTTTTATTAGATTTTCAGGAGTGGCAAATTTATGAGGAACAAGTTTCTCGAAATAAAATCTTTCTTCAATATTACCATGAATAGAATTAATAAAATCCATTATTTCTGTTCCTTCTTTTAATGGATAGATGTCGTAGACCCTGCTTCGACGAGTTGAATAAAACATAGAATTTATTTCCTCAAACCTATTTGAGAAAAAGTCGAATAAATATTTTTCAATATCTGTAATTGTATTCATGTTTTTCTGTATTTATTTTTCTGTGTTCAAAATGATACATGAAAACTTGTGTCAAATAAATCTATATATCAAGCTGAATAGAACCTTTTGTATCTGTTCTTATAACTTGTAATTCTGTATGTTCTCGGTATCTTTGCATTGCTGTTGAATGAGGTACATTTGGATGTACACCAGATTCTGTAGATATAATAGTATATTTAGCCTTTGCGCCCTTTATAAAGTGAAGATCAGCACCATTTATGCTACCATGATGACTTGCGTGTAATATATTATCACAATAGTTATTTGTATTTTGGGCAATCCAATTTAAACTTCTATCCGAAGCATCACCAGTAAAACAACACTTTTTTGAGCCAATTATGGTAAATACCAGTGAGGCATCATGCAGTTCCCTAGTATCACTTGTCGCTATTGATTTGTTCGGACCAATCATCCAAATATCAAGCCCTAATACATTCCACCAGCATTTTGAAAAACTATCTTGTCTATATGGCGAGTAAATTTTGGTGCCCTTGTTTCTAAAGTAAGAAACTAAATCATTGAATAATTTCCATTCATCATATTCAACACTATTATCAGAGTATCTGCGTTCGTAAGGGGAATGAATGAGATATTCTATAGAATAGTTATTGTTTTTCAGATATTCAAGACCTAAAAAATGGTCATAATGTTGATGGGTTACAAAAACCGCTTTTATGTTTTTGGATTTGGGTAATAGATTTATGTAATCTTCCAAATTGTAGCAATCAACAATAATAGTGCCTTCATCCGATTGTATGATTGTTGTATCAGCACAACCAACATTAAGAAAATGTATTTTTGCCATAACTATTTGTAGTATTAAATTAATTATATTAATAAAGACTTTATGTTATATGTTTTTTGGGACCATTTTTTTGTTTTCTGTTCTTAAGTACTTAATACAATATAGGTAAAAAGGAATACATCCTAATGATGAAATGAGAATAAGTAAGATTGTACTAATTAGTTTGGAATATTGTAGCAGACCAAATACAATAGTAGTACCTATACCAGTGAAGCATAATAACCCTAATATTATTATCGAATATAAAGCAACCAGTTGAGTGCTTTTACTTTCGTTGACCTTTGGAAAATTATAATCATCGTAGTATTTGTACACATTTTTGAATCCATAAGGTTTGATTTCTATAGCCAACTTCCTAAATTCATTTATGTATCTTGATGTTTTTACATAGTAAACTCTGTTTCTTGCAACTAAATAAGATGATATAAAAATAAAGATATAACTAATAAGTAGAATTATTAATGTTAACCATTTAAAGTTTACTGAGACTAAAGTTGATACGTTTTCCGGTATCACAGAAAAACAATAAAGAGCCCAAATAGCTGTGCCAACAAGTAGAACCTCTCCAAAACAAAATTTTATTATATCCCAACATTGAGAATCATAATGTCTCATTTGCTGAAAGCATTGTTCAAAATCATGATATAAAAATTGCTTTCCATATTCCAATTGTTCGTTAGTCACTTTTTCTATTTCTTCCCATGTTTTAAAAGATAATATTTTTTCTAATGTATCATTCCAATTTCCATCGAATTGCATTCCTCTATCATCAATATATATATCAGCGAGTGGTTTTCCTCCAATCGCATTTTTTGGCTGATTTGGATTCTCATTAATATAATCAAATGGTATATTATTTTTGTTTAGAAATTCTGCAACCAACTGCTTATTTGCTCTAGTTGTGTATATTATTATTGTATATCCTCTTGATTTTAATTTTTTTAATGCAGAATCTGCATTTGGAATAATATTCCCGAAAGTGTTTTCATCTACCCATTCTATATAATGAGATATTGTGCCATCTAAATCTATACAAACTACCTTAGGCATTTCTTTCAATTTTTTTATGATAAGAGAGTTTTATTTTTTTATTCCAATTACGTTCAGGGCAATCCTTACCCCAGTGCATTGTGATTCCATCATTGGAAAATACTTGGTGTCCTTTTTCGATAAACTTATTCACAAGCCTCCTAGAAGGATGATGCGGGTCACCTTTCTTAGGTGTCGAGAGAAATGTATAGTCAGATTTTATAATATCCATTAATTCTGGTGTAATATTTTTTCTGCTACCGTGATGAGGGCTAATAAATATAGTTAAGTCATTAATAGAAAGATTTCTATTCTCAGCCTCTTCTACAGCTAGTTTTAATCCCTCTCTTCCTACATCACCTGTGAAAAGAACTCTAATGTTGTCATATTCAAATAAGGAAACAACACTAGTTTCGTTTATGGGAGTTGTGTGTGGATCATTATATATCCATTCAACTTCCTCACCTTGTATGTAATCTTCAAATTCATCTGATGCGCTAAAAGTCCATGTCTTTGATTCTGTTCCTTCACACAATGGTGTTTTATCTGACTCTATTATTTTATCTAAATACCAATCGTTATTTGGTCCCAAAATATTAAGAATTGCATTCATCTCTAGATTATATCTACCATTGCATGGTTCTATAATGGTAGTCCCTTTATTTCGTGCAATTTCAGTCAATTCATAAGCGCAACAGAAAGTGTTTTTTAATCTTTCTTTTATGCTATTTTCAGTAATTCTGCCATCTTTAAAATCTGAGTTTATTACATCATCATTATCCCAAGGACAATGCATAATAAGCTTGTCTACTTTTATGTCATTATATTCAAAAAGCCTCTTTAATCCTCGCACATGGTCATTATCTGGATGAGTTAGAATAGCCAAATAAATTTGGGTTGTTTTATACTTTTTTGTAATTAATTCATACAATTCATCTCCATTTTCTTTATATCCTCCATCTACTACAATTACTTTTTGTTGAATTTTATTGTCCAATAGGTTACCATATCGAAAAGCAATAGCGTCTCCTCCCTTTGACTCATTGCCAACACCTAAAATATCTATTTCAAACCCCATGTATTATATATTTTTAAATTGAAGCAAAGGTACAAAAAATAATATATTTCTACTGTTTATTTTTTTAGTGTAATATCAGAATAAAATTTTGGAAAGTACTTTTAGTATAGTTGAAAAGTTAAAGACTCTATTTAATAAAATATGTATCTATAATAAAGTACATCATCAGCCACAATGTAAAGTGTTTATTTCTTCATTTTATCAATTTGCTCAGATGAAGGGAAGAACTCAATTAGTTTTTGTGAAACACCACTAATTATAAAATCATCCTCATTTAATTGAGCGAAGATAAATTGAGGAGTGATAATTAGAAGTATTATTATGATTTTTGACCGTAATCTCATTATTTAATCTTAAAATAGGTTACATATTGATTTAATTAATCTCTTATTATTTTTCTATTGGATTGAAAATATTGGTTTTGTATTTTAGGATGCTTATAATTATATTGCTAATGGAGATAAAATTAGTTCTAAAATAGAATTTAGACCTAAGTTTACTGTAGATTCTGGCATTTAATATAATAGAAAAATATTATTCTGTTTTCTTTTTCCCATTCAAAATAATTAAAACAACAGCTAATATAATAATTATTACTCCAGTTATGATTTGAATATTAATATTTTCATTAAATACAATTATTCCAATAATTATTGCAGTTACTGGTTCAAGTGGAGATAAAAGTGCAGTAATTGTTGAGCCTATAGCCTTTATAGCTAAGATTAAAGTTAGGTTTGCAATTATTGTTGAGAATATTGACATAAATAATATATTACTTCCTGCCATAAGGGAAGGAATAGGGATTAGTGTTCCTCTAATAATGCTTAAGGCAAGGCAAAGTATCATTGAAATAGAAATAACATAGAATGTCAATACACTTGAATCTATTTCTTTCATTGAAGATTTATTAACTCCAATTATGTACATACTATACATTAGATTGGTAATTGTCAAAAGAAATATTCCATAACCACTTACCAGTCCATGATCAGGAGAATAGGAAAGTAGAAAAACTCCTAAAAGAGAAAGAGCAAGTGAAATATAGATTGTTTTTTGAAGTTTCTCTTTATAGAATAGCCACATAAATAATGAAATCATAACAGGAAACTGAAATCCTATTGTTGTTCCAATGCCTGAAGGGATATAATTGTAGGAAGAAACCAATGTAAGACCTGTTAATCCATAACCTGCTCCTCCAATAAGAATAATATCTCTAATATTCTTTTTGCTTAATTTAAAGTTAGCCTTTCTGAAGAAAAGATAAATTCCATAAATAATAGCAGAAACAAAAAACCTGTAAAACATAAGTGTTTCAGTGCTCATTCCCTGTTCCTTTACTGGAATAGAGAAGAAGGGCAGTAATCCAAAAGTTATCGAAGAGATAAGTGCGTAGATTATTCCCCTAATTATTTTATTGTTAGATTCTTTAGCAGACAATATTGATGATTTTTTTAGGAACGAAGATTACTTTCTTTGCTGGCTTTCCTTCCATATAACGTTGTACTTCAGAATTTGAAAGAATAGTTTCTTCAATTTCTTTAGCAGTTTTGTCTAATGGAAATTCCATTGTGAGTCTTGTCTTACCATTAATAGAAACAGGATAGGTGTATGAGTTTTCAACCAATACACTTTCATCAATTACTGGGAATTGAGCAAATGTTATAGTTTCCTTATGTCCAAGTAAAGACCATAATTCTTCTGAAATATGAGGTGCAAAAGGAGATATTAAAATTGCAAGAGGCTCAAGAATATCTCTTTTATTACATTTTAGATCTGTTAATTCATTTACACAAATCATAAAAGTAGAAACAGAAGTGTTAAAGCTAAAACGTTCTATGTCTTCTTTAACTTTCTTTACTGCCTTATAAAGTGATTTGTATTCTTCTTTATTAGGTTTTTCTTCAGAAATATTTAAGTTATTATCTTTGTCATGATATAGTTTCCAAAGTTTTCTCATAAAACGGAATACACCTTCAATTCCTTTAGTATCCCAAGGTTTTGATTGTTCCAAAGGTCCTAAGAACATTTCATAAAGACGCAAAGTGTCTGCTCCATAACGTTCAACCAAGTCATCAGGGTTTTGTACATTATACAAACTCTTAGACATCTTTTCAACCTCATAGCCACAGATATATTTTCCTTCTTCTAAGATAAACTCAGCATTCTTAAACTCTTCTCTCCAAGCTTTAAAAGCTTCAATATCCAATATATCATTATCAACAATATTAATATCAACATGTATTGGGTCAAATTCATATTCGTTCTTTAGATTATAGGAAACAAATTTATTAGTTCCTTTTACTCTATAAACAAAGCTTGAACGACCTTGAATCATTCCTTGATTAATTAGTTTTTGATAAGGTTCATCCTTACAGCAAAGACCTAAGTCAAATAAGAATTTAGTTGTAAAACGAGAATAAAGTAAGTGACCAGTTGCATGTTCGCTTCCTCCAATATATAAATCTACATTTTGCCAATAATCATTAGCTTCTTTAGAAAAATATCTTTCACTATTATTAGGATCCATATATCTTAAAGAGTAAGCATTTGAACCAGCAAATCCTGGCATGGTATTGCAATCTAAAGGATAAGTTTTTCCATCAATACTTACATTCCAGTTTTTAGCTCTTGCAATTGGTGGTTCTCCATCTTCAGTTGGAAGATAAACATCAATTTCAGGAAGTTCCAATGGAAGTTCTTTTTCGTCCAATACACAAGGAATACCATCTTTATAATAAACAGGAAATGGTTCTCCCCAATATCTTTGACGAGAAAATATAGCATCACGCAAACGATAGTTTATTGTTCCATAACCAATTCCTTTTTCTTTTACATAAGCAATAACCTCTTTCATTGCTTTTTTTACTTCCATTCCAGTTATAAAGCCAGAATTAATGCAATGACCAGCTTTAGAATCTTTTGATTCTGCCCATGAGTTTACATCTTCTTCCTCTTCACCTGTTGGTACAACAACTTGCTTAATTGGAATATTAAAATGACGTGCAAAAGCAAAGTCTCTGCTATCATGAGCTGGAACTGCCATAATTGCACCTGTTCCATATCCAGCTAAAACATATTCCGAAATCCAAATAGGAACTCTTTCATTGCTTAATGGATTAATAGCATAAGAGCCTGTAAATACTCCAGATATTTGTTTTACTTCTGATTGACGTTCTCTTTCAGAACGTGTCTTAGTCCAAGCTATATATTCTTCAACTTCTTTCTTATGTTCAGATGTTGTAAGTTTTCCTATTAAATCATGTTCAGGACAAAGAACCATAAAAGTAACTCCCCAAAGAGTATCTGGACGTGTTGTGAAAACTTCTAATTTATCTCCTTCTTCTGTATTAAAGAATATTGCAGCACCTTCACTTTTCCCTATCCAGTTTTTTTGAATTTCTTTTAAAGAATCTGTCCAATCAACTGTTTCTAATCCTTGAAGCAATCTTTCAGCATAGGCAGTTATTCTTAAACTCCATTGACGCATTGATTTTCTTTCAACAGGATAACCACCACGAACAGAAACTCCATTTACAACTTCATCATTTGCCAAAACTGTTCCAAGTTCAGCACACCAGTTAACCAATGAGTCAGAAAGATAAGCCAAACGATAGTTCATAAGAATATCGCTTTTTTCTTTTTCGCTAAAGTTTTTCCAGTCCTCTGCACTAAAATCTAATGGCTTAGAGCATGCAACATTCAATTTCTTTGCTTGACCTTGTTCAAAAGCCTCAAGAAGCTCTTCAATTGGTCTTGCTTTGTTGGTATCGTAACAATAATAGGAATTAAAAAGTTGGATAAAACACCATTGAGTCCATTTATAATATTTAGGGTCGCAAGTTCTAACTTCTCTATCCCAATCGTAAGAAAGACCAATTTTATCTAATTGTTCTCTATATCTTTTAATATTTATTTCTGTGGTAATTGCAGGATGTTGTCCTGTTTGAATAGCATATTGTTCAGCAGGTAGTCCATAAGCATCAAAGCCCATAGGGTGAAGAACATTAAAGCCATTAAGTCTTTTGTATCGTGAGAAAATATCAGAAGCAATATAACCAAGAGGATGTCCAACATGTAGCCCAGCACCAGAAGGATAAGGGAACATATCCAAAACATAGTATTTTGGTCTTGAAGAATCTATTTCAACGTGAAAGGTCTTATTTTCTTTCCAATAGCTTTGCCACTTAGGCTCAACTTCTCTAAAATTATAGTCCATATAAATTATATCTTTGAAATTCTAACTTGCAAAGATACAATATTAATGCAAAGTGTTAAAATGCAAAGATGATTTTATAGACTTATAATGTGATTAGATTATGATGCTATATTATCTTAGAATGTTATTTTAAGATAAGTTCGATAATGTTCTCTACGTGTTGTGTGTGAGGGAACATATCTACTGGCTGAATTTTGTTTACAGAATACTTTTCCATTAACATATTTACATCTCTTGCTTGGGTAGCTGGATTGCAACTTATGTATATTATTTTCTTTGCTTCAATATTCAATAGTTGTTCAACTACACTTGGATGCATTCCTGCTCTTGGTGGGTCAGTGATTATGATATCTGGCTTGCCATTTTCTTTAACAAAGTTTTCATCAAGTATCTTTGCCATATCTCCTGCAAAGAAATGAGTGTTGTTTATGTTATTCTCCTTAGAGTTTACTTTTGCATCTGTAATTGCTTCTTCAATTGACTCTATTGCAACAACTTTTTTTACATAAGGTGCAACAAAATTGGCTATTGTTCCTGTTCCTGTATATAAATCGTAAAGGATATCTTCTTCTTTCAAGTCTGCCAATTCGGCTGCTTTACTATATAATATATAAGCTTGCTCAGAATTGGTTTGATAGAAAGATTTTGGACCAATTTTAAACTTAAGTGTTTCTTTTCCCTCTTTGAAAGGTGGCATAAATTCAATTATGTGATCTTTTCCCTTATAACATATAATGTCTTGGTCAAAGAGTGTGTCGTTGAATTTAGTATTAATGGCATACATTAGGGAAGTTATCTGTGGAAACTCTTTTGCAATTGCATCAAGCATAGGAAAAATCTCCTGGCTTTCTTCTGCAAAGACAAGAATTAGCATCATTTCCTCATGGGAGGTTGTTCTGATGATGAGGTTTCTAAGTAAACCAATATGTTCTCTTATGTTGTAATAGCTAAGTTGTTTTTCTTGAGAGTAATCCTTAATGAAATTGCGAATAAGATTTGAGGGTTCTCTTTGAAGGGCACAATAATTTATGTCTAAAACCTTGTCGAAAAAACTTGGAACATGGAATCCAAATCCGTTTTTATTTGTTCCTCTTTCAAGTGTTTTAATATCTTCTTCGCTTAGCCAACGTTTTGTTGAGAATGTAAACTCCAATTTGTTGCGATAGAAGAAAGTTTTTTCTGAACCAATAATTTTTTCAGCCTTTGAGCAATCAATATGTCCAATTCTTTGAAGATTGTCTATAACTTGCTTGTTTTTATAGAATAATTGGTCTTCATATTGCATTGTTTGCCATTTACATCCTCCACAAAGTCCAAAATGAGGGCATTTTTGCTCTGTCCTTTTGTCAGAATAATGGTGGAAATTTATGGCTTTCCCTTCTGCAAAGTTTTTTTTCTTCTTTAAAATTTGCACATCTACAATGTCTCCTGGAACTACAAAAGGAATAAAAATTACTAAGTCATTATGCTTTGCAACAGAATTGCCTTCTGCTCCAGCATCAATAACTTCAACATTTTCAATAATCTCTTGTCTTCTTTGCTTGTTTAATTTCATTGGAGTGGTTCTAAGTTTTTTGAAATAAAAAAGAAGCATTGCTTATTCATACAACAACAATGCTTCTTTGTATATTTCTAAAAAGAATAAATTCTATCTTTCGTCAGAAACAGTTAGTTTTTTTCTTCCATGACGACGACGATTTGCCAAAACTCTGCGACCATTAGCCGTTGACATTCTAGTTCTAAATCCGTGTTTATTTACTCTTTTTCTGCGTGAAGGTTGGAATGTTCTTTTCATCTTAAATTCAATTTTTCGGATTGCAAAAGTACAACAAATTTTTTATTAACCAAATATATTCGCATAATTTTTTCTTAAACATCTATGTTTTTCTTCTATTTCATTAGTCTAAACATATCAATTATTACAATAGGATATTCAGAAAAAAGATAAAGGATAAATTTATAAACTCCTCTTTTAAATTTTCTTTTATAAGGAATAAATATATTTATATCAGATAAAAATTGTGTATCGTGCCACCTTACACTTTACATCCTGCCACCTTGCATACTACATCCTGCCACCTTACATAGTGTATCCTGGCAGGTTGCACACAGCATCTTGCCACCTTGCAAAATTTAAACTTGATTTTAGAAAATTAAATCCTTATTTAGAGAGATTTATGTCTTATGTTTTTTTATTTATAAAAGGAGTAATTTTTCAGTTTTATTATTATGAGGAAATTCAGACTTATTTTGTTTCTATTTTGCTCTAATTTCTAAAGCTTATATTAATCTATATTCCTTATTATATATACAGTAAAATCAATAAAGTAGAATTTTGGATAAGTTATGCGAAAATTATGTTTTTCTTTTTCTTTTTTTGAGAAATACAAAAGAATGATTTATATTTGCAAGTTCAAACTCAAAGAGAAAAAGGGTAAGAAAATGCTTAAATAGATATGGATAGAACTTTTATTAATAATTTATTGCAGTTAAAGGATGAAGAATTTAATAGCCAAGTTCTATATACCCTAAAAAGGACAATTGAGAAATATCCTTACTTTTCCTTACCTTACTACTATAACGCCAAATGTTCCAAACTTCTTAGTCAAAACCAAACTAAGAGTCTTACTTTAGCCTCAACTTATTCTCCTGATAGAACAAAATTGAAAGAGTTTATGGAAACAAGTGTTGCATTTCAATTCACAACTGATGAGCCTCCAAAGACAGATATGGACAAAATCAATGAAAGAATTGAACAATTGAGAAAAATCTATGGCTTAAAACCTACTGAAAAGGAGAAAGAACTAGATTCAACGCCTGACATTATTGAAGAAATTGACTCCTATACCGAACCTAATCTTTCAGATACTCCAACAAAGGAAGAATTAATTGAAAGATTTCTTCAGGTTGAAAATCCAAAGGTAAATAAATTAACCAATTCTCAGGAAATTGATAAGGAGAAGGAATATGTTAGTATTAATGAAGTTGTGAAGAAAAGTGTTGAAGATGAATTTGAAATTGTAACTGAAACAATGGCTCAAATCTATTTAAAACAAGGGCATAAAGATATGGCAATTAAAATTTATAATAAATTAATTTTGGCTAATCCAGAAAAAAGTAGTTACTTTGCAACTCAAATTCAAAAATTAGAAAATAATTAGGTAAAAAAATAAGAACATTATGTTTGTATTTATTTCAGTTTTAATATTAGTTGTATGTTTGTTGTTAGCATTGGTTGTACTTGTGCAAAATAGCAAAGGGGGAGGATTGGCTGCTAATTTCCAATCTCAAAGTCAAATAATGGGTGTTAGAAAAACTGCTGACTTTTTGGAGAAAGCTTCTTGGAGTTTGGCAATTGCACTTTTAGTTCTTTGTTTAACAGCAACTATTTTTAGACCAGGAAGGCATGCTAATCAAACTCAAGGAACAGAATTAAATCCTAATGCAGTAAATACTACAATGCCTGCACCTAAAGGGCCAGCTGCACCGTCAGCACCCGCACCGATTAAGCAATAAATTTAATAATTTATTTTTTCATAATTTGGTTTTTAAAGAGCTATCTTTTTTGATAGCTCTTTTTTGCTTTATATAAATCTTTTTTACTGACGTTTTGTCAGAAAAAGATAATGAAAAATACTATGGCACGTTATTTACTATACATGTGGATATATGAATAAATATAAAAAGAAATCTATAATATTAATAACTAAAAATTAAAAAGTAATTATGACAAAGATTAATGTAAGACCCTTAGCTGACAGGGTTATGGTTAAGCCAGCAGAAGCAGAAACTAAAACAGCAGCAGGCATAATTATTCCTGATACTGCAAAAGAAAAACCAATGAAAGGTGAAGTTGTTGCTGTAGGACCAGGTAAGAAAGATGAGCCAATGACTGTTAAAGTAGGCGATAAGGTATTATATGGTAAGTATTCTGGAACAGAAATCAATGTTGATTCTGAAGAATATTTGATAATGAGAGAAAGTGATATTTACGCAATTATTTAATTAAACAGACATTATTAACTAACAATTAAAATAGAAAGAAAAATGGCAAAAGATATTTTATATAATATAGATGCACGCGAACAATTGCGTTTGGGTGTTGATGCTTTGGCGAATGCAGTAAAAGTTACTTTAGGACCAAAGGGAAGAAATGTTTTGATAGACAAAAAATTTGGAGCTCCACACATAACAAAAGACGGAGTAACTGTTGCAAAAGAAATTGAAATTAAAGACCCAGTGCAAAACATGGGAGCACAATTAGTGAAAGAAGTTGCTTCAAAAACTGCAGACCAAGCGGGAGATGGAACAACAACTGCAACAGTTTTGGCTCAAGCAATTGTTAATGCAGGAATAAAAAATGTTACTGCAGGAGCAAACCCAATGGATTTGAAACGTGGAATTGATAAAGCAGTTGAATTAGTAATTAAAGATCTTAAAAAACAATCACGTGAAATTGGTGATGCTAAAGAAAAGATTGAACAAGTTGCAACTGTTTCAGCAAATAATGACCAATTTATTGGAAAGAAAATTGCTGAAGCAATGCAAAGAGTAAAGAAAGAAGGAGTTATTACAATTGAAGAAGCTAAGGGTGTTGAAACAGAAGTTAAGGTTGTTGAAGGAATGCAGTTTGATAGAGGATATCTTTCTCCTTATTTTGTAACTGACACTGAAAAAATGGAAGTAGTTTATGAAAATCCTTTTATCCTAATCTATGATAAGAAGATTTCAAACATGAAAGAATTTCTTCCAATTCTAGAAAAGGTTGTTCAAACTGGTCGCCCTCTTTTAATCATTGCTGAAGATTTGGATGGGGAAGCAATTGCAACTTTAATTGTTAACCGTTTGAGAGCAAACTTAAAAATAGTTGCTGTTAAGGCTCCAGGATTTGGTGATAGAAGAAAAGAAATGCTTGAAGATATAGCAATTCTTACAGGAGGAGTTGTAATATCTGAAGAAAAAGGATATAAATTGGAAGATGCATCACTTGAAATGTTAGGTTCTGCAGATAAAATTTCAATTGATAAAGATAATACAACAATTGTTTCAGGAAAAGGTGAAAAAGAATTGATTGAAACAAGAGTTAATCAAATTAAATCTCAAATAGAAAAAACAACTTCCGATTACGATAGAGAAAAACTTCAAGAACGTCTTGCAAAATTGGCAGGAGGAGTTGCTGTAATTTATGTTGGAGCTGCTTCTGAAGTTGAAATGAAAGAAAAGAAAGATCGTTTTGATGATGCGCTTCATGCAACAAGAGCTGCAATTGAAGAAGGAATTATTCCTGGAGGTGGAGTTGGATATATTCGTGCGATAAAATCTTTAGAAAAATTAAAAGGCGATAATGATGATGAAGAAACAGGAATTCAAATAATTCGTCGTGCATTAGAAGAACCGCTTCGTCAAATTGTTGAAAATGCAGGTTTGGAAGGAAGTGTTATTGTTAATAAGGTTAAAGAACTAAAAGGCGATAACGGATTCAATGCAAGAACTGAAGTGTTTGAAGATCTTCACAAAACAGGAGTTATTGATCCAACAAAGGTATCAAGAATTGCTCTTGAAAATGCAGCTTCAATTGCAAGTATGATTCTTACAACAGAATGCGTGCTTTCAGAAATTAAGGAAGATGCACCTCAAATGCCATCTGCACCAGGAATGGGCGGTATGGGAGGAATGTACTAATAATAACTTTTCATAATAATAATTTTAGCCCCCTTCTCTCAAAAGGGGGTTTTTGCTTTTAAGAGAAAAAATAATATCTTTGCACTTTAAAAATATAAACAAAAAATAGTATGATACAAAGAATTCAGACCTTATGGTTAGCCTTTATAGTTTTATTATCAGTTGCTGCATTTTTCTTCCCAATTGTAGATTTTACTTTTGAGTTTAAATCAATGCAGACTACACAATATTATGGTCTTTTGCCACAACCTTCAACTCAAGATAGCGAACAATTTATTCAACTTACTCCAGTTTGGAGTTTAGTGTTTATGCAAATTGGAGTTGCTCTAATTGCAATTGTTTCTATTTTTCTATATAAAAACAGACCTTTGCAGGTTAAGTTTGCTGCAGGAGGATTATTGTTTTTGACAATTTATATAGCATTTCTTTTATTTGTAAAGGTGGATGGATTAGAAAAAGGGATTACGGATTTGTATGCTGCCCCAATTGTTAATTATAATAAAATAGCAGTTAGTTTTCCTATCCTTCAACTACTTCTATTTATTTTGGCACAAAGAGCAATCAGAAAGGATGAAAGAATAGTTCGTTCTTCCGATAGATTAAGATAAAATAATTTTCAAAAATGTTTGGTAGATGTTGTAATTATTGTATCTTTGCACCCTTAAATCAAGATATGTCTTAATGACTTATAGGTCCCATAGCTCAGTTGGTTAGAGCATCTGACTCATAATCAGGGGGTCCTTGGTTCGAGCCCAAGTGGGACCACGTTAATTTTAAAGGCCTTTAATTTTAAAGGCCTTTTTTGTTTATATGTAAATAATGAAAAAAGTAGTTGTTTCGGTAAGTAACGATTTAATAACAGATAATAGGGTTGATAAGACCTGTTCTACCCTTGTTGAGGCTGGCTATGATGTTCATTTAATTGGAAGATTAAAGAGAAATAGTCCTCAAATGAATAAAAGAAACTATTCTTATTCAAGAATGCATCTTTGTTTTTATTCAAGTTTCTTTTTTTATGCTGATTTTAATCTCAGACTTTTCTTTAAACTCCTATTTTCCAAACAAGATATTCTTTGGGCTAACGATTTAGACACTTTATTGGCAAATTATTTAGTTTCCAGAATTAAGAAAATTCCCTTGATTTTTGATTCTCATGAACTTTTTACTGAAGTTCCGGAATTAAAATACAATAGGTTTGCTAAATGGTTTTGGAAAAGAGTTGAAAAAAGAATAGTTCCTCACTTGCAATATATTGTAACTGTATGTAACCCAATTGCAGATTATTTTAAAACGGAATATGGGGTTAATTCAATTATTGTCAGAAATTGTCCAAGAAAAGATAGTATTAAAAAGCTTAAGTCAAAACAAGACTTGAATATGCCAGATAAGCCGATTTTGGTTTGGCAAGGAGGAGGATGCAATATTGAAAGAGGGATGGAGGAATTGATTGAGAGTATGCAGTGGGTTGATGCTTATTTGTATATTATTGGAGATGGGGATGTATATAATAAGTTAAAAAAATTGGCTTCAAACTTTGGAGTGAGAAATAAAGTATCTTTTGTTCCAAGAATTCCTTTTGAAGATATGATGCAATATACTTTTAATGCAGATATTGGGCTTTCTTTGGATAAAGATACTAATCAAAATTATGCAATCAGTCTTCCAAATAAGCTTTTTGAATATATTCATGCAGAGTTGCCAATAATAATAACACCGTTGAATGAAATAAAAACAGTTGTTGAAACGTTAGATATATGTGATTTTTTAGTTAATCATAACCCATTAAATATTGCTTCTCAGATAAATTCTCTTTTAAATGATAAAGAAAAAAGAGATTTATATTCTGAAAACTGTAGAAAAGTTAAGCACATACTTTGTTGGGAAGAAGAACAAAAAAAGATAATAGAATTATTAAGTAGCATCTAAAATGTTTTCAATATTAATACCTACATATAATTTTGACTGCTCAAAACTATGTCAAGACCTTCATAAGCAGGCTTTAAAGATTGGAGAAGAATTTGAGATTCTGGTTTATGATGATTTCTCTACAAAGAAATATTCTCAGAACAAAGAGCTTTCAAATTTATCTAATGTTATTTATAAAGAGTTACCCAGAAACTATGGCCGTGCAGCAATTAGGAATCTTATGGCGAAAGAGGCTAAAGGGACTCACCTTTTGTTCTTGGATTGCGATGGTGAAATTGCTTCAAAAAATTATCTTTGTTTATATCATAAATTTAAAGATGAAGCTGATGTTATTTGTGGAGGAAGAATTTATCCTGAGAGAGAAAAAATTAAACAAAAGTTTTATTTGCATTGGATTTATGGCAAAAAGCGAGAGTCTAAATGTAATAGATGTAATGCCAAGAGTTTTATGACAAATAATTTCTTAATTAGAAAAGATATTTTTGAAACTTCTCAATTTGATTCAACTATGTTGGGTTACGGACATGAAGATACTGCTTTTGGAGTTGATTTAAAGAAAAGGGGATTTAAGTTTAAAATAATTAGTAATCCTGTTATTCATATTGGGCTTTATGATGCTAACGAATTTGTTAACAATACTCGTAATTCTATAAGAAACCTTGTTGATATTATTGATAAAAATAATAACATGGAAGATTTCTTTGATATTAAGCTTGTGAAAGCTTACTTTCAAGTGAATAAATATAAGCTTAGAAATATTACTATATTTTCATATAAATTATTGAGAAATATTATTGAAGTAAACTTAAGGAGCAAACATCCTAATTTACATCTTTTGGACTTCTATAAATTAGGATATTTTTCGCAGCTTTCAAAGGAAAAACAAGCCAATAAAGTTAGAGTTTAAGTTAGGCTTATATAATTTTTCCGTTTTCGCAGCAAATTACTCTTGAACGGAATTTTTCTATAACAAGATAATCGTGTGTTACCATAAGAATAGTTGTTTTGTATTCCTTGTTGATTTTCATCAATAGTTTAACTATCTCTTCAGAAGTAATTGGGTCAAGATTTCCTGTGGGCTCATCAGCAATTATTAGCTTAGGTTGATTCACAATTGCTCTTGCAATTGCAACTCTTTGCATTTCTCCTTCGCTTAGGCTATATGGCATTTCTTTTTCTCTTGATGCCATTCCAACTTCTTCCAAAGCAGAGGTGACTCTTGTCTTAATTTCTTCCTTGTCTTTAATACCAATTGATTTTAGAACAAAAGCAATATTTTCAAAAATATTTCTGTCTTGAAGAAGTTGAAAGTCTTGAAAAACAATTCCAAGCTTACGTCTTAGCATTGGTATGTTTTTCTTCTTTAATTTATTTAGACTATAGCCACAAACTTCTCCCTCTCCAGCCTTTAGCGGGATGTCTGCATAAATTGTTTTTAAAAGAGTGCTTTTGCCTGTTCCTGTTTTCCCAATAATATATAAAAACTCACCTTCATCTATCGTAAGATTGACATTACTTAATGTCATTTTCCCTTGTGATAGACTGGCATCTGAAAATTTAATAATTGGACTTAATCTCTCTTCTAAAGTTGTTTCTTGCTCTTGTGTTAGAGGATTAATAATAATATTTGTTTCTTCTACTGAGTTAATTTCTTCTGACATCTTAATTTCTTTTTCATTAATTCTAACCTTCTTTTAGTAATATAGGAAACAGATATTACATATAATATAAATAATACAACTAATAAAGGGATAAAAATATTGTCTGTAAATATTACTGAAATGATAAGTCCAAGTGTAGATGTGATAATTGAAAATGCAAGTGTTGTTAAGGTGCTTGTCTTATGAGAGGCTCCAGTTCTAAGAAGGAAGTGATGAATGTGAGATTTGTCAGGAGAGAATGGGGATTTCTTCTTAAGTACTCTTGCACAGAAAACTCTTAAAGTATCAGCTAAAGGAATATAAAATAATGAAACCACAACTCCAATTTTAGATTTTATTTCAAATCCTAATAAGTTAAAATCATTATGATTATGACCATTAAAGTTTATTGCTGAAACCATAGCACACGCAATTATAGTCCCAATGAAAATTGAGCCTGTGTCTCCCATAAATATTCTTGAAGGTTCCCAATTATAATAAAGAAAGCTAACCAAAGCTCCTATTATACTAATACAGATTATAGTCCAGAAATTAGGGTTATGAAATGCTATTTCAGAATGGTTATTCCCAAGAAAAAGGAAAAAAATGAATAGAGGGATGAAAATTATTAAAGCTTGAGTTGTTGCTTGTCCGTCAATTCCGTCAATTAGGTTGTATGTATTAATTATAACAACGAAGAAAAATATAGTAACTACATAACTAACCCAAAGTGGCAATTCATAAATACCTAAAAATCCATAAAGATTATCAATAAGTATTCCCATTCTGCAGAGGAAAAGAATTGCCATTATTTCAAGAACTAATTTGCTTTTTGCCGTAAGGGAATTCATGTCGTCTCTTACTCCAACCACAATTAAACAACCAATAATGAGGATAAATGTAATGGTAGAATCAATATTCTCATTGTTTGATAAATATGGTAAGGATACAATATATGACGCTAAGAATGAAATAAAGAGAATTAATCCTCCAATATTTACTTTGAGGCCTTTATGGATTTTGCGTCCTCCTGAATGGTCTAAAACTTTAAATTTTAGCATTAGTTTTATATAGTAAGGCATAATAAATAGAACTAATAATGCTGAAATAAGAAAACAATAAATATATATCATAGATTTTTCTTTAAATTAAAGTGCAAAGATAAATATTTTAATCATTAACAAAAAATAATGTTAAAAATTAATGATTAAATTGCTCTCTTTGCCTGTATTCATTAGTAAATCTATGCAAGAAAGGTTTTCTCTAAAAGGAAATTTTTCAGAAAAACATTGGATATATGGAGAGAATTTAAGGTTTGATTTTTTTTCTTTATTGTTTATAAAGAATTTGTTCCTGAAATCATAATCTTGATTTATAATATTATAGTTTTGAGTAAATTCAATTTTTGATTTAATGTCAAATTTATTCATGAAGTAGAATAATATATCTAAATTAAGGTCGATAAGTTTTTCATATTTATTGGTGAAGAATTGTTTAATGTCGTCTTCAAAATATTCAAAATATATACTCTTGCCATAAGCTGAGGTAATTGTTCTCCAAGCTTTCATATCCCAATTATCTGTATATGAAATTCTAATTTCTGATGTTTTTTGTTTGATGGATGTCTTTTTAGTCAAAGGGACATTTATACTTAAAACCCCATTTGCTGAAAGTATATATGTCCTATTACGGAAGGTCTGTTTTGGAAAGTTTTCATAGATTTCAATACTTAAGGTGTCAAACTTTCTCAAATTCATAAAATACTCTACATTAGGGAAGAAGAAAGCAGGGAATATGGGAATGATTTTATTTTCCAAAGGTAACTGAAACTAGCTTGTCATCAATAAAATAAAAATCTATGCTATAATCTTCGAATGAAATACGCATTTCTCCCCAATCTTCTTTTTCTTTTGTTTCATTGAAGATTTTGTTCTCAATCATCAATTCTTCAATTTGTCTTGAAGGACAACCTAATATTGTTTGCTCAAAAATAATTGTTTCAAGATTATCAATATCAATGCAGGTTAATTTGCATGTCTCATTTGTTTCAAAAAACAAGCTTAATCCCAAGTTATCATAATGAAGAATTGTTGTTGGATAATCAATATCCTCTCCAATATTTTCAACATCAGTGGGCTTTCCAAGCAGTTTAATGGCTTGATCTATAGAAGAGTTAAATGTTAATTCTCCAATGCCTTTTTTCAATTTTATTTCTAATTCCATATGAAAATCTATAAGATTAGTTTTGCAATAATAAAGGATATTTTCTTAAAAAACAAGTTTTTCAGTAATTATTTGTGAAAGTGTTAATGTAAAAGAAAATTATTTTTCTGATTAAAAGAGATTTATGTAAAATGAGGATTAAAATAATTTGAAAAGATTTGCCAGTTATAAAAAAAGGACTACCTTTGCACTTCGAAAACAAAACGACTAAGTAGCTCAGTCGGTAGAGCACATCCCTTTTAAGGATGGGGTCCTGGGTTCGAATCCCAGCTTAGTCACAAAGATATAATAACTTTTTTGCGCCACTCTCTTTGTGAAAAGCAGGTGGCGTTTTTTTTATCCAAAAAAATCACCGATTTTTTCTTTTTAATCACCGATTTTTTTGAAAAAAGTCCCTTATATTTTTTCTCAAACTTTGTTTATTTTCTCAAAGCTTTTTCTGCAATTAAATATTTTATTTTTCTGATTAATTTGATAACTTTTCTGTTTTTAAAACTTTAAGTCTTATATTTGCAAAACAATTTTAATAATCATTAATCTAAGTTGATATGAAAAAAATATTCTTATCTTTAATAATTTGTTTCTTGGTTCTCCAAAGTAATGCCCAAAATGATTCAATAGATATTCAACATTACGACATTAATTTAGATATAAATAATTTAATAAAAGGTAAACACAAAGGGTATTGTATTGTAAGAGCAAAAGTTGTAAATCCAACAAGTCGAATTATAAGGCTAAATCTTTTAAATCATAATGTAGATTCTGTTTATCTTAATGGCGCTCCTACAATCTACTCTTACCTTTCTCCTAATTTGGATGTTTCTCTCCCTGCATATGTTCAGAATAATGAAGAGGTTGAGGTTTGTGTTTGGTATAGTGGAGCTCAGGTACTTGAACTTTATGGATGGGGAGGAATTCACTATAATCCAGAAATAATATATTCTTTAAATGTTGCAATAATGGATGCTCAGCATTCATTTGCACGCAGTTGGTTCCCTGCTCAAGATTATTTCAGTGACAAAGCTACATTTAATTTAAATATAACAACTCATAACTCAAGAAAAGCAATTTGTGGCGGAATGTTGGATAGTATTTCTGTTGTATCAGATTCTTCCTCATCATGGCATTGGAGAATTACTCAAACAATAGCTCCTTATTTAGTTGCTGTAACTATTGCAGATTATTGCTTAGTTGAAGATACTATTCAAGGAATTGCAAAGAATTTTCCTCTGCAAATTTATTGTTTCCCTGCTGATAGCTCAACTATTAGAGGGAAAATAGATTTAATTAAAGATGCTTTTCATGCTTTGGAAAATAATTTTGGAGAATTTAGGTTTAATAGAGTTGGATATTGTGTTACCCCTTTGGGAAGTATGGAACATGTTGATAATATTTCATTAGCTTATAGTGCTGCAGTTGGACAAGGTGATGGAAATAATAGTAATATAGTTCATGAGTTAGGACATAGTTGGTTTGGAAATTACATGGGAGGAGAGTCTGAATTAAATATGTGGATTAAGGAAGGTTGGACTTCATGGAGTGAGAATATATCTTTTGAAGGACATTATGGAAAGGAACATGCCAAAAATTATTTTAGAAATAATATGGAAATGGTTTTAAATAAAATGCCAATTGATGAAGGCTATAGAATATTATATGGAGTAACTGGAGCTGATGTTTATTCAACAACAACATATAGAAAAGGGGCTGCAGTTGTTCATACACTAAGAGGATATTTAGGAGATAGTATTTTCTTTCCAGCTGTTTGCTCTATGTTAAATAATTATGGATATGGAATAATAAATACTTTCCAGATGAGAGATTATTTATCTTCAGTAACTAATATTGATTTAAATGATTTCTTTAATTTTTATGTTTTAGACAGCGGATATAATCATTATTCAATTTCAAATAAAATATTCAATGGTAATATTGCAACAATAACAATAAATCAAAGAACAGTTGCTAATTTAAATGGAGGTTGTCAAACAAGTAGAGTTCCTGTAACATTTATTGATGCAAATTGGAATAAAGAAAAAAGAATAATTGAGTTTAATGGTTCAACTTCAACTCAAAATATTAATCTAAATATTAATCCAATCAACTGTTTTGTTGATTTGGAAGAAGAAATAGCTGATGCAACAATTGATAACTATAAAAATATTAGTGGAGTTGGAAGACAAGATTTTTCAAATACTTATTTCTATGCTAATGTCAAAAATAATCCTGATTCAATTTTACTAAGAACTACTCTTCACTGGGTTGGTAATGAAGATGAAAAACCTTTACCAAATGGTATAAAAAGAATAAGTAAAAAACATTATTGGACAATAGAAGGAGAAGGTATAGAAAATTGTGAAATTGAAGGAAATTTCTTTTATAAGATATTAGCTGGAGCAAATAATTTTGATAATGAACTTGTAAATAAATATTCAGGTTTAGATTCTCTTATTCTTCTTTACAGGCCTAATCAAGATTCAAATTGGATTGCAGTGAGAACTTCAAGGCCTACCAATACAGAAGGTTATTTGACTTTAAATTCACTTTGGAAAGGAGATTACATAATGGGAGTAGGAGATGTGAACACAATTGGATTAGCAGCGGTCAATCAAAATTCTCCTCAGATGAAAGTTTATCCTAACCCTGCAAAAGAAAGCATAAATGTCAATTTTATAGAATTAAATCAAGATTTTGATTTGTTTATTTCTGACAATAGCGGAAAAGTACTTTATTCAGATAAAGTTAAAAAAGGGACAACTCAAATAAAAATTAAAAATAATTTATCTTCGGGATTATACCTCTTAAGACTTGTTTCTGAGGATAAAACATCACATCTTAGAGATAAGATTATCATCATTAAATAAAAAATATTCTTTTTAGTGTTTACTTTTTTTCTGAATTGGTTGTTATTATATTAGTAAAGGATTTATGAAAAAGGACGAAAAGGAATTATTAGACTTAATAAATCTTTGCAGACGTAATGACTCAAGGGCCCAAAAAGAACTATTTAATAGCTACAAAAATCAAATGTTTGCTTTATGTTTGCGATATTCAAAGAGTAGTTCTGAGGCTGAGGATATGTTGATGCAAGGATGGTTAAGGGTATTTAGTAAAATTGATTACTTTGAAATAACCGATGAGTTTAAAGTTTCTCATTTTGAGTCTTGGCTTCAAAGAGTAATTATAAATAATGCTATTAACACATATAGAATAAATAAAAAGTATAATAGTTTAAATGATTTTGAGCAGGTGGTAGAGAATAAGGATTTTAATTTGTATGAATCAGATTATGTCTTTTCTGAAGAAGAGTTGATAAGTTGTGTTCAAACACTCCCCAAATCATTAAGAGTTATTTTTAATCTTTGTGCAATTGATCAATATAGCAATAAAGATATTAGTGAGATATTAAACATGAGTCAAAATAGCGTTAAGAGCAATCTTTACAAAGCCAGACAATTGTTGAAAGAAAAGTTAGAGAAAATAGAAAAGAAGAAAAATGAATAATATAGATAATATTTTTAGTAAATTAAAAGGTACAGAAAAAGAGGCTCCTGATATTTGGAATAAGATAGAATTAGAACTAAATAATACAAAGAATATCAGTAATAATACTAATCAAATTGCTCCTAAACAAGGAGTGATGAAGGAATTTGTTGACAAAGTTTTAAATCTTTCTACTACCATAAAGACAATAGGAATTATAACTGCTGCATCAGTAGTTGGTGTGGGAACATATTTAATCGTTAATAATAATTTGAAAGATACTCCTGTAAATAATGAAATTAATCTGGGAAATAATCTTAACACGAATAATTCAAATCCAAATCAAATCAAGCAGTCAGATACATCTAATATAAATAATAATTCCTTAAGAGAAAATCTTATTGTTGATTCAAAATCAAAAATCAATAAAGAACAAAATAATGATATTGTAATAGAATATAATATTAATGATGATCCACGTAGAGTATTGTCAAATGAAAATTATACAATTGAACCCATAAATAATAACACTAATACTTCAGAATTGATTAAAAATAATAAGATTGAAATTGTGGAGACTGAAGAGGATAAAATTGCTCCTATTGAGGATGAAATTCCTGAGTTTAAGCCTTCTAATGTAATAACTCGAAATGGAGATGGAATAAATGATTACTTTGTTATTAAACATGTAGAGAAGTTTCCAGAAAATAGTATTGTTATCTTTGATGCAAGAGGTAAAATTGTTTACAGACGCAAAGGTTATAAAAATGATTTCTCGGCTATAAACCTTCCTATTGGTACATATTTTTATAAGTTTGAATACAACAAATTAGGAAAAACAATCTGTAAGTCTGGAAGCATAACTGTCATGCAATAACAAGTCCTTTATCCATTTTTTAGATATAAATATTCTTAATTTTACTTGAGTAACACAAAAAGTTACTAATATTGCAAATTATTTTTTGCAAATATTATGAATCCAAGAGTAAACAAAAAAAGAGTAATAGTTAGCTTTAATAAGCTCAGTTCGGAGCAGATTCTTCAATTTAGCGAAGCATATCCAGAAGGTTATGCGTCGCATATACAGAAAATTACTAAGCCATCGGGTGAAATAATTTATGTTGTTCCTTTTGATACCGAAGAAGCTGTCTATATGGTTAAAATTGATGTGAAAGTTGATCAAAAACTCACAGAAGAAGAATACGATAAGGAAATATTCAGTCAAACTAAAGCACCTGATTTTGTAGAAGAAACCCCAGAGGAAGAAGAAGAGGAGGAAAAACCATCTAAGGATACTTTTGTTCTAATTCATGGAGATTATTCTGACAAAGAAGAAGAGGATGATGAGGAGGAGGATGATGAAGTCGAAGAAGATTAAATAAATGAGAAAATGAATATCTTTGAAAAACAAAAAGAAACTCAAGATAAGATAAAGCAAGCGTTATCTAAAGTTAAACACTTAGTTGCTGTTGGAAGTGGTAAAGGAGGAGTGGGGAAATCTACAGTTGCTGCCAATTTAGCAATATCTCTTTCTAAACTTGGCTTTAAAGTAGGTTTAGCGGATGTTGATATTTATGGTCCCTCAATTCCAACTCTATTTAATATAGAAAATCAAGAAGTTGCTGGGAGGGAAATTGATGGTAAGGTATATATTGAGCCTATTGAAAAGTTTGGAATTAAACTTATGTCCATAGGTTTTTTTGTAGGTGGGGATAAAGCTCTAATTTGGAGAGGACCAATGGCATCTAATACAATAATTCAATTGATTTCAGATACTTTATGGGGTGAGTTGGATTATTTAATTTTCGATATGCCTCCAGGAACAGGAGATATTCAACTTACTATTTCTAAAGATCTAAAAATTTCAGGAGCTATTTTTGTTTCAACTCCTCAAGAATTGGCTGTTGCTGATGTTAGAAGAGCAGTTAATATGTTCAATAATAAAGATATTAATGTTCCAATATTGGGTTTAGTTGAAAATATGGCATACTTTACTCCAAAAGAATTACCTGATAATAAATATTATATTTTTGGTAAAAATGGAACTAAAAATTTGATTGATGAATTAAACCTTGAACTTTTGGAACAAATACCAATAACTGAAGATATTTCTCAAACAAATGATAGTGGAAATCCAATAAGTTTGGATAACGATGCGTTAGAAACAAAACATTTTATGAGTTTGGCTTCTAAAATAAATAAAAAATTAAATAAATAACCCTTTTCTTTGTTTCAGAACTCTAAATACACTATTTATGTTGAATGTAAAGTGAGAGAGTTGAGATAAGAAAACAAAAAATAAAATTTTATGACACCACAAGAAAAACAAGATTTAGAAATAAAAGTTAAAGAAGTGCTTAACAAGATAAGACCTTATCTTCAAAATGATGGAGGAGATCTTCGTTTTGTAGAATTGACAGACGATAAAGTAGTTTATGTAGAGCTTCAAGGGCATTGTGGATCTTGTCCTCATGCAATGATGACTCTTAAACAAGGAGTTGAGCAAGCCGTTATAGAAGAATTGCCTGAAATCAAGGCTGTAGAAAGGTATATGTAATATGATTTATACCAAAACAGGAGATAAGGGCACAACTTCACTTATTGGAGGAAAGAGGGTAGATAAGTTTGACCTTAGAGTAGAATGTTATGGAACTCTCGATGAGCTAAATTCTCACATTGGACTGGTTAGAGACTTAATAATTAAAAGAGAGAAAAAAGGAGGGAAGACTAATTTAGAAGCTCAAAACAATAAACTTACACAAGATCTTCTTAGAATTATAAATTCTATGTTTAAGCTTGAATCAATTATTGCTTCTTTGCCAGAAAGTAAAGAAGATGCTGATAAAATTTCAGATCAATTTTGGAAAGATTCTTCTTTAGATATAGAGTGGCTTGAGAATAAGATTGATAATATTGAACAAAAGTTGCCTAAATTTAAAAACTTTATTCTTCCAACAGGATACTATATTTCTTCGCAAGCACATATTGCAAGAACAGTATGCAGAAGAGCAGAAAGATTGCTTGTAAAGCTAAATAGAGAAAGTTTTGTTTGTGATAAATCATTGATTTACATAAATCGTCTTTCTGATTATTTGTTTTGTCTTTCAAGATTTTTGATGAAAGAGTATAAGCAGGATGAAATTTATTTTCAAGGTTAATTTAATAGGCGTTTAATTATAAATAATCGCTAACTTTTTTCTGATAGGTCTCAGTTATTTCTTTAATAATTGAGACCTTTTTTTTGATATCTAATATTCTACCTCTAACATATTAGACTTAATAATATTTTAAGGCTTAATATTCTAATTTATATACAGTCCCTTTTTTGCTAAATAAGGTAATAATCTACTTACATCAAGTAAAAATTTATTAAAATCAAGAATAAATTCTGCAAGGTGGCAGGATGTAGGTTACATGGTGGCAGGATGTAGTATGCAAGGTGGCAGGATGTAATGTGTATGGTGGCAGGATGTAAAATTTAATCCTCATCTTTTTTAATTATAATAGGGGTTTGATACATTTATGTCCGATAAAAACAAATTAAGTAGTAATTTCTCATATCATCTTTTGTTCATTTATGTTTTCACATATTATTTGCTCAACCTCTTTCAAAGCTTATTTTAGATTAATTTAATGAATGGATGGGGAGAAGATGGATTTTTCCTAAAAATAATGTCTGAAAATTAAAAATTTAGGAAGGTTTTATGGAGGGAAGAACACTTAAAATTAAATTTCTTCAGCAAAAAAAGTACCGAAAATTTGTTTGTTAATGAAATAATATTACTTTTGCAAAAAATTTAAGGTATATACTTATATTAGTCTTTGTACTTTTAAAATATTATTGAACAATGTATTGGACATTAGAATTGGCGTCAAAATTGGAAGATGCTCCTTGGCCAGCAACAAGGGAGGAATTATTGGATTATGCTTTAAGAAGTGGTGCACCACCTGAAGTTATCGAAAATCTTACCGAAATGGAAGATGAAGGAGAAACATATGATAGCATAGAGGAAATTTGGACAGATTATCCTACGAAGGAAGATTTCTTTTTTCATGAAGATGAATATTAAAATTTTTTGTTAATAACTTGGAAGCGTTTTGATTTTTTTAGAACGCTTTTCTTTTTTCTATTAATTCTTTTTCTATATTTGCATTGACAATTAACCCTTAAAAAAATTATTTATGAAGAAATCTTTACTTTTTTGTCTTTCATTATTAATAACCTTTTCTTTATTTTCTCAAAACATTGGAATTGGGATGAAGGGATTTATTAATAACTATCAGAAGAAGTCTAAATCAATTTTTTCTGAGAAATACCAAATAAGAAATATAGATGGAGTTGAATATTTATCAACAATTATTAAGGTTAACAGCAACTTCCAAGATAAAAGCATAACAGAAATAGGTTGTAGGATAGGGGCAAAATTTGGGAATATCTATACAGTTTATATTCCAATTTGCAGAGTAAATGAAGTGTTGCGTTTAGATAACATTATCGATATAGAAACTTCAAGAAAGATTAATGGTCCATTATTAGATAAAGCCACCAATGATGTGAGTGCAGATTTAGTTTGGCAAGGATTTGAACTTCCTCAAGGCTATTCTGGCAAGGGAGTAATTGTTGGAGTAACTGATTGGGGTTTTGATTACACTCATCCAATGTTCTATGATTCTTCAATAAATAATTATAGAATATTGGCAGCTTGGGATCAGTTTCGTAATCAAGGACCTGCACCTGATAGTATGTTCTATGGAACTGTGTTTTATGGACAACAAGCCTTACTCCAAGCTCAGAGTGATACATTAAATATATATAATATAGGAACACATGGAACTCATGTTAGTGGGATTGCTGCAGGAGCAGGAGCAGGTACTCAATATAGAGGTGTTGCTTACGATTCCGAATTGCTTATGGCAACTTTTCTTATTGATGAAGCTGCAATTTTGGATGCATACTATTGGATGAGAAATGAAGCAAAGAAAAGAAATAAACGTTTGGTGATAAATGGGAGCTGGGGTTTGTATTATTTTGGGATGATGGATGGAACATCATTATTAGATCAAGCTGTAAAGCAAATGGCCGATTTGGATAGTGTAGTATTTGTTACAAGTGGGGGGAATAATGGAACTGAAAAGTTTCATGTAAAGAAGATATTTACAAATAATGATACAATATCTACAGGTGTTAGTTTTGATTTACAGTCCAATAGTGATAATTATTGGGGGCAAACAATCACTATGGCTGGAGACAGTACAAATAGTTTTGCTTCAAGACTTGAGTTCTATAATGAGTTTTTTGAATTAATTTATTCAACACCTTGGATAAATACATTGACAAATGATTTTATTAATGACACTTGTGTTATAAATAATGGTGATAGCCTAATCTTTAGAACAACTACAACTGCTTCAACTCCAATTTCAAACAGACCTATAGCAGAATGGGAGGTTCGTTTATCCAATTACACATTGGGGAAATACTTTGTAGTGCTTTCAACAACATCTGCTCAAGGTTTGGTTCATGCATGGAATGTTGCTTGTTTGAGTACTGGAGTAGGAAATTGGGGATTAGATTTTGCAAAATATAAAGCAAGCCATATTTTAGGAGATAGTCAATATGGTGTTGGAGAACCAGCAGTTGGTGATGGAATGATATCTGTTGCAGCTTATAATTCACAGCTAAGAGGTTCCTCTTCAGGGGGAGCAAGAGCTGGATTTTCAAGCATTGGACCAAGAATAGACGGAGCAATTAAGCCAGAAGTTGCTGCTCCTGGAGTTGCTGTGATTTCTTCAATTTCTTCCTATTCGACAAAAACATATCCAAGTATTAGAGATGTATATTTTAATGATAAAACTTATTCTTTTACTGCACTATCAGGTACATCAATGTCTTCTCCAATGGTTACAGGAATTGTTGCTCTTATGCTGGAAGCAAATCCATATTTAACTCCATCGCAAATAAAACAAATTTTGAAAGAAACAGCTCGTAGTGATTATTACACTACTTCAACTCTTCCAAATAATAGTTGGGGTTGGGGAAAAGTTTCTGCATACAGTGCTGTTAAAAGAGCAGTTGATTTGATAGGTTTAGATGAGATAAAAGAAGATTTGATATTTGATATTTACCCAAATCCAGCAAAAGAAGTTTTAAATATATATACTTCGAAAGAGATTAATCAAATAGAAATATTTGATTTATTAGGAAGAAAACAAATTTCAATTAAAGGCAATAGTATTCAAATAGACATATCTTCGTTAAAGAGAGGTGTGTATATTGTGTCTATTGATTTAGAAGGCAAGGTTTTAAAACGTAAAATAATAAAAAGATAGGTTTCTTATTAGGTAATATTAAAAATTATAGTAATTTTGAAACTTGAAATAGGTGAGAAGAAAATTAACATTAAAAACAAATATAAATATGAAATTTCCAGAAAATTTAAAGTATTCAAATGACCATGAATGGTTAAGAATAGAAGGCGATGAAGCTTATGTAGGTATAACTGATTTTGCACAACACGAATTAGGCGATATAGTTTTTGTTGATGTTGATACAGAAGGCGAAACCTTAGATAAAGATGAAATCTTTGGTTCAATTGAAGCAGTTAAGACTGTTTCTGATTTAGTTCTCCCTGTTTCTGGAGAAGTTTTAGAATTCAATGCTGAATTGGAAGCTAATGCTGCAGCTATAAATACTGACCCATATAATGCTGGTTGGATAATTAAGATGAAAATTACTAATCCTTCAGAAGTAAATGATTTAATGGATTCAGTTGCATATACTGCATTTATCGGACTTTAATAATATTCTGAAAGATAAAAAGATGCTTGGATATAAACTTCCTTGCATCTTTTTTTATTCATCTGCTTTATCTAATTAAATGAGTAAGAAATTTAATTTAATATTTTTTATTTTGTGGGTGGCTTTGATGTTTTTTGCAATTTTAGCTCCTTCAGAATCATTGCCCAAAGGTATTGGATTTTTTTCTTTTATACCTCATTTCGATAAATTCGTTCATGCCATAATGTTCGGAGGTTTTGCATTTTTATTGTTTGGGCTATTCTTTCCTCCAAAAACAATTGCTTATTCCTCCAAAATTACAATTTTAATCTCCGTTTGTTTTGCTGTTTTTACAGAAATAATGCAATTCCTTCTTGGAGAATATATTCATAGGTCTTTAGAATTTATGGATGTTATTGCAGATATTTTTGGAATAGTTTTGGCAATAGGGTTATGCGTTTTTATTGTAAAAAGAAAGAAAAGAGATAATATTTGGAAAAGGTAGAAAATAAAAAAAGTAAAAAAAGTGTTGCTAATAAAAATTTAATTTCTATCTTTGCAAACTCAATTAGTGGAAATAATAAGAAAAATATAAACAAGTAGGTATTAGGATATGTATTTAGAAGCCGAAAAGAAAAAAGAATTTTTTGCTCAATATGGTAAATCAGAGAAAGATACTGGTTCTATTGAAGGGCAAATCGCATTATTCACTTTCAGAATTCAACATTTAACTCAACACGTTCGTGGAATGAAAAACGATAAGTTTACAGAACGTTCATTGGTTAGATTAGTTGGTAAAAGAAGACGTTTGTTAGATTATCTAAAAGATAAAGACGTTGTAAAATATCGTGAATTAATCAAGCAATTAGGTATTAGAAAATAATATTTCAAGTACTTAATATAAAAAATTAAAAAGGCAATTAGCTTCTAATTGCCTTTTTGTGTATAGAATAGTTTAAGGAGCAAACTTAATAAAAGGATAAGAAGTAAACACGTAATCTAATTAGGCTCCAATTAGAAAGAGGTAAAATAATAGAAAGAAAAAGATGCAAGCAATCAAAAAGGTCTTTACAATTGAAGACGGAAGACAAATTGAAATTGAAACAGGTAAATTGGCAAAACAAGCTGATGGTTCGGTAGTAGTAAGAATGGGAGATACAATGCTCTTAGCAACTGTTTGTGCTAAAAAAGAGGCAGGAGATAATGTTGATTTTATGCCACTAACAGTGGAATATCAAGAAAAATATGCGGCAGTAGGACGTTTCCCTGGAGGGTTTTTTAAAAGAGAAGCACGACCTTCAGAATATGAAATTCTAATTGCTCGTTTAGTAGATAGAGCTTTAAGGCCTCTATTCCCAGAGGATTTTCACGCAGAAGTACAAGTACAAATTACATTAATATCAGGAGATCAAACAACTCCTCCAGATGCACTTGCAGCCCTTGCAGCTTCAGCAGCTTTGGCGGTATCAGATATTCCTTTCAATGGACCAGTTTCAGAGGTTAGAATAACTTATATTGATGGTAAATTTGTTATTAACCCTTCAATTGAGGATTTGGAAAAAGCAGAATTAGACCTAATTGTTGCTGCAACCGAAGATAATATAATGATGGTTGAGGGAGAAATGAAAGAGGTTTCTGAAGAGTTGATGTTAGAGGCTTTAAAAATTGCTCACCAATCAATCAAAACACATTGTCAAGCAATAAAAGATTTGGAACAAATGGCAAATAAAACTCAAAAAAGAGAATATTGTCATGAAACCAACGATAAAGAACTTCAAGAAAAAATACATAATGCTACTTATCAAAAATGCTATGACTTTGCAAAACAAGGAATAGCGAATAAATCAGTAAGATCAGAAGGCTTTGCAGCAATAAAACAAGCTTTCATTGATACTCTAACTGAAGAAGAAGCATCAGAAAAAGAGTTTTTGATTGGTAAATACTTCCATGCAACTGAAAAAGAAGCAATGAGAGATATGGTTTTGAACGAAAGAGTTCGTTTGGATGGAAGACGTTTAGATGAAATACGTCCAATATGGGCAGAGGTTGACTATCTTCCAACTCCTCACGGTTCTGCAGTTTTTACTCGTGGAGAAACACAATCTTTAACAACATGTACACTTGGGACAAAACTTGATGAGCAAATTATTGATGGAGCTATGATTGAAGGAAAGAATAATTTCATCCTTCACTATAATTTCCCTGGATTTGCAACAGGTGAAGTTAAAGGAAATAGAGGATTGTCAAGAAGAGAAGTAGGACATGGTAACCTTGCAATGAGAGCATTAAAACAAGTTCTTCCGACTTCAGAAGAATGTCCTTACACCATAAGAATTGTATCCGACATTTTAGAATCTAATGGCTCTTCATCAATGGCAACTGTTTGTGCAGGATGTTTAGCACTAATGGATGCTGGAGTTCAAATCAAAAAACCAGTATCTGGAATTGCAATGGGATTAATTGCAAAGGATGGAAAATGGGCAGTACTTTCCGATATATTAGGAGATGAAGACCATTTGGGAGATATGGACTTTAAGGTAACAGGAACAGTTGATGGTGCAACTGCTTGTCAAATGGATATCAAATGCGATGGATTGTCATACGAAATTCTTACTCAAGCACTATTACAAGCTAAAGAAGGAAGAATGCATATCCTTAACATAATAAATGAAACACTTCCAGCACCAAGAGAAGACTACAAACCACACGTTCCAAGAGTTGTTAAGCTAACAATACCAAAAGAATTTATTGGAGCAGTAATTGGACCTGGAGGAAAGATAATTCAAGAAATGCAAAAAGAAACCAAGACCACAATTGTAATTGAGGAAAAGGGAGAATTTGGAGTAATTGACATTGTATCTGTAAATAAAGAAGGAATAGATGCAGCCTTAGCAAGAATAAAAGGCATAACAACAGTTCCAGAAATAGGACAAGAATACGATGGTGAAGTTAAAAATCTTCAAACTTTTGGAGCTTTTGTTGAATTTCTTCCTGGAAAGGATGGTTTATTGCATATTTCAGAATTAGCATGGGAAAGAGTAAACAACGTTGAAGACGTTTTGAAAGTAGGAGACAAAATTAAGGTAAAACTTATTGAAGTTGACAAGAAAACTGGTAAATATAAGCTTTCACATAGAGTACTTCTTCCAAAACCAGAAGGATTTGTTGAAAGACCACAAAGAGAAAGACCAGAGCGTCCAAACAATAACCGTCCAAGCAACAATAGAAACAACTCCGATAGACCCAGACCACAAAAGCCAGAACGTCCTTTGGATGAAGATTTCTACATATAAGAATTAGAAATAAAACATAAATCAATAAAGAGAATAAGAACACCAACTTATTCTCTTTTTTTATTCCATTAAAAATATAAAAGTACACATAATAATTCAAATATTTTTAGTATATTTGCAAAGAAAAAACAAACGTAAGTTTATTTAAGGACTATTTATATAAGAGCCCTTTTTCTTAAAATAAACTTTCTCCCTTCAAAATTAGCATAAAAAAGATGCACATCTTTTACCATGAAAGATGTGCATCTTTTGTGTTGAAAGATGTACATCTTTAGGGTAATAACTCTTCGTTTTAGAAGTTTTAAATGAAGAGTTAGCATAATAAATTCTCGTTTCAATAGAATAACTCCTTATTTGATTTTTCTAATACTGGCTTTTTGGTAAAAAATGCAACACTTATTCTTGAAACAAACTGGACTTATGTTATAAAAATACTAAGGTTTATTCAAATAATTAATTCTTGCAATAAAAACTACGTTAATAAATCATTCTCAAAAAGAAGAAAACCAACCTAAAACACGCTTTTTTTGATATAAATATTGATAAAATAGCAATTTCTTAGCAAAAAAGATTAAAAAATATTTGGTAGTAATAAAAAAGTTTGTACTTTTGCACTCCCAATTCGACGTAACGATAGAGAATAGAGACAGAGGGCAGGAGCGGGGAAAGAGAAGTTCATTGACATTAAGGAAACCAAAGAAGTTAGCGAAGAG
>VSSQ01000071.1_pt1 | contig 151607 bp, 128 predicted proteins | sample 4763081 | NCBI WGS metagenome assembly VSSQ01 (sample SAMN12137344, study PRJNA551015) | bioreactor metagenome | isolation source: SDC9 anaerobic chlorinated ethene degrading culture | place: USA: Knoxville, Tennesee | collected 2015-01-01 | reverse complement strand
GTAGGTTTATTTTTATTAAATTCAGTCAACATTTTTCAGGACGGGTCACAAAACTAATTTATTGCAAAACAATCTGTCATCTGTCATTTTTAACACTTAACCATCTGGATGGCAAAGACATACGTAATGACAGATAACATTTCACATCTGTCAGAATCTGTCATCTGTCACATCTCCCCAATCACAGGGTGTAAGCGTCTCCGCGATACCATCTTGTGAACACATTTGATCTCCTTTACCTTTGTTTTCAAAAAAGAAACAAATGAAAGCATCCGAACTTTATGCATTGGCAATCGAAGAGTACAGGCAAATCTGTATTTTAAGTAGCATGACTTTACGGGATTATTGCAAAGAACGTCATGTCTGTTACGGAGGTATCCAGAATTGGATGAGCAGGCATTCGATCAAAGTGGCAGATCTCAAGCCTCGTCCCGTATTACCCGATACTTCTGCCTCCACTCCTGAGCAAGCCTCTTGTGAAGGACAACAGCTCTATCCGCTCTCCTTTATAAAGGAAGCATCAGAAAAACCGGTTTTCACAGGGAATGTTTTCCCTGTGCTTAAAGGCGTCAACATCACTTTTCCCGATGGCGTAATTATAACCATTAAAGAGATTAGCCAGGAAGATCTGACTAAATTTATACAAACCTATTTTAACCAATAATCCGATGTTTGCACTTACAGAATCCATGAGCTATTATCTATGTCCGCATTACGTGGACATGCGCAAAGGCATCTATTCCCTATACCAGTTAGTGAAGACAGATATGAAACGGAATCCTTTGTCGGGAGAGGTTTTTCTCTTCCTTGGCAGGAACCGGTCGTTAATTAAGATCCTTCATTGGGAAGACGGTGGATTTGTTTTGTATCAGAAAAAGCTGGAACGGGGCACCTTTGAAGTCCCCCGATTTAACCCTTCAAACAATGAGTTTGAGATGAAATGGAAGACCTTTGTCTTGATAATGGAGGGCGTCTCGGTCCGTTCGGTAAAGTACAGGAGAAGGTTTTAGATAAAGATTAATATACTGTATACCAAATACATAGCTAAATTATTTATTGTAATTTACTTTGATATTCGAAGTATTGTCCGTATCTTTATGGCATGAATAGCAAACGGATGATTGAACTATTGGAAGACCAGTTGAAACTTTTTTCTCAAAGGGAAAAGATTCATTTGGAACAACTCATCCGGCAATCCGAACAAATAGAAAGCCTCTCTGTCCAGGTTGGTAGTTTAACCGAAACAATCCGTTCGCTGGAAAAAAGCCTTCTTCAAAAGAATGGGGACATGCAGAAGGTTGAGGGGAAAAACCGGAGAATGAGCAAGCTTCTCTCCAATAAATCGGAAAAGCTTGTGCCCGATGCCGCAAAAGAAGAACCGGCAGAAACCGCTCCCCCTGTTTTGCCCAAAGACCGCGGAAACAACAATGCCAAACGGAAAGAATACTTCTCTCTGGAAACCATTGTCGAGCATGTATATCCCGATGACCCTGCCTTTGACAAAGAAAAGGCCAGGGTCATCGGATCTGTAGACTCCGTCATGTATACCTACAACAAGGCTACTTTTAAGAAAATCATATACAGACAATACAATTGTGTACAGCAGGAAAAGGTTTACTCGGGTAAAGCCCCCAGATCTCCTCTGCAGAACTCAAACTATGATGCCTCCTTTATCGCCGGCATGCTTCAACTCAGATATGTTTACTCCATGCCTGTGGAGCGGATTGTCAAGTATTTTACAGAGAACGGCTTTGAATTAAACAAAGCTACCGCCCACGGACTGATTAAGAAGTCTGCCGGATTAATGGACCGTCTGGATGATGTTCTTCATACAGCGATCCTTGAGGATGACTATCTTTGTATGGATGAAAGTTACCATACCATCCTTACCAAAGAGAAAAACAAGGATGGTAAGGGCGTACGCAAAGGGTATATCTGGGCTTCGCTGGCCAATACAAAGAAATTGGTCCAGTACTTTTATGAAAACGGCTCCCGATCCCGGGAGGTTCTGACCAACTATATCGGCAATCACTACAAAGGAGCCATCCAGAGTGACGGACTTATCAACTATAAAATACTTGAGACCGACACCTATCCTGATGTAATCCGGCTGGCATGCTTCCAGCACTGCAAGCGTCAGTTCCTGGATCTCGCAAACGATAAAGAAGCCATCGGGATTGTCAACATAATCAACCGGCTTTATCAGGCGGAGCATAAGATTGACCTGAAATGGAAGCCCGACAAAATCCTGGAACATAGACAAGAGTACGCCCCGCCCATACTGGCTGAACTAAAAAGCAAACTGTTGGAAATACAATCCAATCCATCCACCCTTCCCAAGAGTCCCCTCTCGAAGGCCGTGAATTATACGCTCAACGAGTACGATGCTCTGTGTAATTACATTGTACGTCCGGACTATGCGCTGGATAACAATGCCGTGGAAAGATGTATGCGAAGCATATCTTTAAGCAGAAAAAACTCTCTTTTTTGTGGCAGTCATGCCGGAGCTAAAAGAACTGCATTGCTCTACTCGCTATCCATCTCCTGCAAACTTCATAATATAAACTCCTTCGAATACTTTACAGATATACTAAGCCGACTGGCATACATAAGTCCAATAGCTCCCGATCAAATATATCGCGATTTACTTCCAGACAAGTGGACTAAACTCAAATAACAGATTACTAAATCTTACAAGACGGTATCGCGGAGACGCCTACCACAGGGTTAGAGCTGATTTTGCAAAACACCACCACTTTTAAAGCTTTAATAGAGAGCAACTAAAAATTTCTCCCTATCAATTAGCTCCTTCTATTAAGACTTCTATTTTCTTCTGTTAGGGGAACTATTCGTTCGACAATTGTGTACTTTGCGTTTGTCAGCTGTTGAACACAAAATACACAGCTGTTAAACTTGCGTTCAACATATGACAAACGAATAAGTATTCGTTAACAAAAAATTAGATCATCGCTGTCTACTGATTACTTCCCTTAAGGGATTTGTATAAAACGTCGCTTAGTAATGGATCATCTACATGGGCTCCACCGTATATCCTGCATCACGAAGTAGCTGGATAAGTCCTTCCTCTCCCGGAAGATGTAATGCTCCCACAGCAATAAAGGTAGATTTATTCTTGATGTATATTGGAATGTGTTTCATCCAACCTTTGTTTCTATCTGAGACCAATGATTGTGTCATTTCGTCCATTTTATTTTTTGTCCATGAATCCATTTTAACAATTCCATCCATTAGTTTCTGTCTTTCATCTTTTAGTTTATGGATGTTCTGTTCACGATAAACGTCTCGAAGAGTACCAGCTAATAGATTTAAGGAATCAACCAAATGATCAAATCCCGAACGATTTATGAATCGAACAAGGGAATCGGCTTGTTGTTTTAATGTTATATCAGTAGAAAAAAGCTCAATAGGTTGATATCCAATAAGCGCATCCAGACCTATTACTTCCAGCCCCTTTGCTTTTGCTTTTTTAAGTAAGGCATAATCCATAATATCCTGATCACTGTATAGCTGCTCTCTTCTGGCAATTACTACCGAATCAGGGAGACGGGTTGAACTTTCAAGAATCTTCACCTTCTGCCGGATCCGGCTTCTAACCGTATCTTCAAATATAATCTGAGTTAAAATATAAGACAAGGCGTTTGGTCGCAGGTTCATTTTATCTGAAGTTACTTTTAATTTCTTTGTTAGAAAGGTATCGAGTATACTTATTTGTGACTTATCCAGCAGATCGCTATAAGTGGTATCCTTAGGCAACAACATCACTGCCCTAAGTTTATCTTGAGAAGAATTTGAGGACATCGATGCCTCATCTAATGTTCGTTCACACATAAACTGCTTTACGGAGCGAAAAGAGGTATGAAAACCGGGCACACTGTCAAGAAAAGACTGATTGCGGAGCTCGGTATCGCCGTGCCATGTGCCAAATAGATAAGAAGGTTGGGTTAGGCCGTTGCCCGAAATTTTCCATAAAAGGCCCTCTTTGGGAGCCTTACCATAGGTGCAGAAAGTAAAAAAGATCAGTAAAAGAAAGAGAAAATAGTTTTTCATAACCTGTAGATTTCGTTAATGCTTCAAAGTTAGTTATTTTACAATACGAAGCAAATAAGATTAGAATAAACAGGATAAAAAAACAAAACATGTTATCCTCTGCAATGCTTCAGAAGATAACATGTTCCAGCTATAACTATGTGCTTATTACTCTACGACTATCACCATCATAGGTTCGGCCTTCTTTGCGGATTCTTTTCTCACAAAATTAAACCAATCATCTTGTGTGGCAAAGCCCCATTTACTCCATCCGGCACCCCAATAGTATGTAAAGCTACTGTCTGGCTGGTAAGTAGTACATGCTAACAAATGGCCGTTGGCTCCCCGCGTCTTTTGCTCTTGGGCAGAAAAGTAGACTGGTTGTGCCGACTTAACCTCTCCGCCCGGTAAAATAGCTGCCAGATAAAGCTGTCCGTTATCACGATCCACCGGATCGGCATAGGCAATATACCCCCTATCTGCATCAGCTTGAAAATTTGTTGTCGTATCATGTAAAACAATACCTGCAGCCAGTGGAGTGGCGGCCGACAGACCATGGTACGAAACAATTACCCTGTTTAACTGTGCTCCGGCATCCAACGATAGCAATCGTGTTTCAACAACAGCGGTATCTGTATTAATCTTAAGCGGATGGTAGGTAAGTTTTACGGTAAAACGTAGCGGACCGTTATCCAGTATCTCGTACGTATCATAACAATAGGGATACACCAACGTATCAGCAACCATGAGTGCTGCAGTTCCTGCTCCTAACGTAGGACCTACTTTGTAGAAATCGCAGCCGTTGCCATTATCCTTATGATAGGTTATTCCTTCTTTTAATTCCAATCGGTAACGTTCGGCCACAACGGGATGCGACACACGTTTTGCCCAGACATCATAGCCGTAGGCCTTTTCGCCGCTGGCCTGCAAAGCCGGGCCGTAGGTACGAAAAGCGATACGGTCGTTCTCCCAGGCAATATCATCAACCCGTTCGGGATATTGATTTCCTGTTACGATGGTATCCACCTTCTGAGGTACACCCGCTTTTAATTGGTAGCGCATTTCACTGCGTGCGGGTACACTGGCCTGAAATATCAGCTTATTATTATAGGTAAGCTGATAAGGAATCTCCTTTCCAGTAGAATCTGTCAGAATAAAGGGAGCGGTTGTCCACTGCGGATCCACATTTATTTCCACCATCTCGTTATCACGCGGTTCGGAAGAAACATTCTGTACGGCAAGCGTGGCTATTTTATTTGAAGTGCAGCCAAACAGAATGGCTGCACATAAAAAACTAAGAATAAGCTTCATACGCAATTTAATTGGGTTGTTTTCCGATGTAAGCCAATATTCCACCGTCTACGTAAAGAATATGACCATTTACGAAGTTGGAAGCATCCGATGCCAGGAATACAGCCGGACCGGCAAGGTCTTCGGGTGTTCCCCAACGGGCTGCAGGAGTTTTGGCGATGATAAAAGAATCGAACGGATGTCTGCTTCCATCTGCCTGCGGTTCACGTAGCGGAGCAGTTTGCGGAGTGGCAATATAACCCGGTCCCAAACCGTTACATTGTATATTATGTTCGCCATATTCGGACGCGATATTGCGGGTAAGCATTTTAAGTCCCCCCTTTGCAGCAGCATAGGCAGATACCGTTTCGCGGCCCAGCTCACTCATCATCGAGCATATATTTATAATTTTACCGTGTCCTTTCTTAATCATGGAAGGAATAACAGCCTTAGCCACGATAAACGGTCCGTTCAAATCAATATCTATTACCTGGCGAAACTCTGCAGCAGTCATCTCATGCATGGGAATACGTTTAATGATTCCGGCATTATTCACCAGAATATCAATCACTCCAACCTCCTTTTCAATCTGTGCAACCATGTTATTAACCTGGTCCTCGTTAGTTACATCGCATACATATCCATGCGCTTTTACACCTTCGGCTTCGTAGGCGGCAAGACCTTTATCCACCAGCTCCTGTTTGATGTCGTTAAATACAACGGTTGCGCCAGCCTGAGCATAGGCCATAGCCAATGCAAATCCTATACCGTAAGAAGCTCCTGTTACAAGTGCCACCTTACCTTCTAATGAAAAATTTACCATAGTTTTTACGTTTAATTATAAGTTAATCTTTTTATAGGTAGGAACAAGCATTTTCATTACTACCCATCCGATCAGATAGGATACAGCACAAATAGAAAAGATGATGAAGTAACCTGCTTCAATTCCTTTAAAACCCATAAATTGCATCTGAGTATTTGTGGCATGGTCAAATAATACCCCCGAACTCATGTTGATGACAAATGCTCCAACACCACCGGCCATTCCTCCGATACCGGTAACGGTAGCGATAGCCGAACGGGGAAACATATCACCTACGGTAGAGAATATGTTGGCCGACCAGGCCTGATGGGCCGCTCCGGCGATACCGATAATCACCACAGGAAACCAGACTGCCAAAGCGCCAAACTCCTCGGTCATCCCCCCCAAAGGCTGTGCGAGCAATGCCAATAAAGGGAAAAAGGCGAAGATGAGCATTGAACGCATACGTCCGGCATAGGGATGCATCCCCTTCTTTTCTACAAAGTAGGTTGGCAACCATCCACCTACGATAGACAGCAGGGTAATGAGGTAGAGAACAAATATCTGAGGTGCACTTTGCGTGGAGTCCAGTCCGTATACCGAGCTTAAGTAAGCCGGAGTCCAGAAAAGGAAAAACCACCAAACGCCATCCGTCATAAATTTACCAAATGCAAAAGCCCAGGTTTGTTTATATGTAAAGCATTGCATAAAAGGCATTTTCTTGGCCGGAGCCTCTGAAGTTCCTGCGGGTTCGTGGTCGTTATCCTGACGGATATAGCTTAATTCGGAAGCATTAACCCTGGGGTGAGCCTCGGGTTTTTTATAAATAAATACCCAAAAACCCATCCATACGAAACCTAAAGCCCCGATGATAAGGAATGCCAGCTCCCAGCCGAAACTTGCGGCAATGAAGGGAATACTAACCGGTGCGGCCAAAGCTCCCACAGTTGCCCCGGCATTAAAAATACTGGTAGCGAAAGCACGGTCTTTCTTCGGAAAGAATTCGGCAGTAGCCTTAATTGCTGCAGGGAAGTTTCCGGCCTCACCTACTGCCAAAACAAAGCGGGCGATGATAAAGAAGGTAACACTGATGGATGCAATCTTTGCCACTAAGTCGGCTCCCTCTGCAATACGTAATGCCTCGGCACTATCTAATCCCACCACCCATTCGGTACCGATGCCGCAAAGAGCATGCAAACAGGCACCGAAAGACCAAACGCCGATGGACCATAAATATCCTTTTTTGGTGTCCATCCAATCCACAAACTTACCGGCAAAAAGCATGGCAAGCGCATAAATAATTGAAAATGTGGCCGTAATATTTCCGTAATCGGCATTTGTCCAATGAAATTCCGGAGCGATAAAATCTTTCCAGGTCAGGGAAAGTACTTGTCGGTCCATATAGTTTACCGTTGTGGCAAAAAACAACATGCTGCAAATCACCCAACGGTAGTTTGTCATTTTTTCATTTTGTGTATTCATGGTATAGTCTGATTATTTAAGATCTTCGGTAGCACAACCATCCATATCGCCGTAATCCAGATTCTCACCGGCCATACCCCAGATAAAAGTATAGTTGCTGGTTGCACAAGCCGAGTGAATCGACCATACAGGCGAAATCACCGCCTCTTCATTCTTCATCCAGATATGGCGTGTTTCGTCGGTCTCGCCCATAAAATGACAGACAGCCTGACTTGAAGGCACTTCAAAGTAGAAATAAGCCTCCATACGACGGGGGTGTGTATGTGCCGGCATTGTATTCCAAACACTACCTGGCTTAAGTTCGGTCATCCCCATCTGAAGCTGGCAGGTTGGAAGAACCTGTTGTACAATCATGCGGTTTATCACACGGTGGTTAGAACCTTCCAGGCTACCCAGTTCGAGGATATTCGCTTCGGCTTTGGTAATCTTCTTGTCGGGATACGTACAATGCGCCGGAGCCGAATTAAAGTAAAAGTGCGCCGGATTGGCACTGTCCTTGCTGCTGAATCGTACGTTTCTATCGCCTTTTCCCAAATACAAAGCCTCTTTATAATCAAGTTCGAACGTTTGTCCGTCTACCTCTACAAAACCAGAACCTCCTACATTGATAATACCAAGCTCACGGCGCCACAAAAAGAAGGGAGCGCGTAAGGGATCAATAGCTGTTAATTCCATCGTTTCGGATACTGGAACAGCACCTCCAACAATCAGACGGTCGTACATAGTGTAGACCAAATTAATTTCGTCGGCAACCATCAGATTGCTGATAAGGAAGTCTTTTCTCAACCGTGTTGTGTCGTAGCTTTTGGCATCGTCAGGGTGCGCGGCGTAGCGTACCTCATAATTTAGTTTCATATGTTCTATTTTAATATGGTTTTCGTGATATGGTTTGCTCAAATGTAGATATTAACTCAATACAATGCAAATAATATCAAAATAGTATAATAAATTGATATTTTAGAGGATGCTGCCGCTTCCTGAAGGTCTGTGTTGGTTGTTTAAGATACACCGGCATGCTCAATTATGCATCCGGAAAAGTGTCGGGATTTTCCTTCGGCAACCTATTTATTGCTTATAGAAATGCGCTCCCATATCCATCGGGGAATAAGTCTCCAGAAAAAGACAATTATCGCATAACGTTTATCAATTACAACCACACGTTCTTTACGTTTGATCGATTTCATGATCTTGCGGGCTACACTGTCCGGTTTCATCAACATGGGATAGGTACCCGTTTTAAGTAAGGCCGTTTCAACAAATCCGGGGCGGATATCCGTAAAGACGACTGGCTGCTTTTCCATGTGTGCAAGTTGAGCAAGTGCATCTATATACAGATTCTGAAATCCTTTAGTGGCCGAATAGGCAGGAGCCACCCCCAATCCTTTGGTACCGGCAATGGAACTGATAACTGCCAGATGCCCTTTGCGCTGTTCTTTAAAATACTGATAAGCAAAAGTTACCATGCGTATAAAGCCAACCACATTGGTCTGGGCCGTGGCAAGCTCAATATCCGGATTCAATTTCCGGTTCTGGTTCCCTACCCCCGCACTCAGGATAAACAGATCCATCCCTCCCACTTTATCAATAAGCCTCTGCAGTTGTTGCGGAGAATCTGTTTCCGTAACATCTATCTGTTCAATCTCTATCTGGTCGGGGGCCGAAGATTTGAAGATCTCCAACGTTTCAATACGTCGCCCGGCCACACCTACCCGCCAACCCTTCTTTACATATCCCTTGGCAAGTTCGTATCCAATACCCGATGTAGCCCCTATTATGATTACTTTTTTCATTTGTACTTTTATATTAATAATATGATATCCGGAAGTCTGCTCCGGTTTTGGTTATAAAATTAATTGAATTTAGCCTTTATGCAAGAGCCTTGACTGATTTATATTAGATCGGTATGGATTAGTAGCAGCTTCATAATATACCTTCGGGTATTTTATTATCTTTGCAATTGAGCTTTGTTTGTCGGCTTTTTTCGGCTATTCATCGCTTTTTTGCAGCTAATTACCTATTTACTATTGATATAGCAAAAGATACCATATAGTTTTGTGGTATATTCATTTTAATACTAAAAAATATGGAAATTATTAATCCTCCTCAAGACCGCAAAGATTCCGAACGCTCGGAACAGCCCAAACCCGGAATGCCGAGATCTGTTCTTCTACCTGTTTTATTTATATTAGGTGGTATTCTTTTTCTTTTCAGAAATCTGAATATGATTGATAATACGCTGTTCGGAATGTTTATTTCGTGGCAAACGCTGATGGTAGTAATCGGGATATTTTTATTAGCCAATAAAAATTATCCCGGCGGATTGGTAGTCCTTTTTCTTGGATCGGCCTTCTGGGCAGAAAAAATAGGAATGCTTTCATCCGGCTTCATGTTCACCTTCTGGCCGATAATATTTGTGATTATAGGTGTTGGCATACTTATTAAAAGAGGCAGCAAGGATTCCGAATATTACCATAGGAATAAATTCACAACAGTAAACGAAAATTCCGGCGGTTATGTGGATTCACGGAACACCTTTGGCGATGTAAAACGGATTGTGCTGGACCCTGTTTTTAACGGTGGATACGTTGAAAATGGTTTTGGAGCCACCCGTATTGATTTCAGAAAGACATCTCTTCCTTTGGGCACCACGGTGCTGGATGTGAATTGTTACTTTGGAAGCATCGAATTATATATTCCGGGTGAGTGGAATATACGGAACGAAGCACATCCTTTTCTGGGTTCTTCGGATGATAAACGGATGGACCACGGAAGTGCTAATTCGGATCGGACATTGGTTATAAAGGGTACGGTTACGTTTGGAAGTTTAGAGATCAAATAATAAGACGCTCGTACCATGCATCCATTTCTTGCTTCAAAGAAAGAAAAAGTATCGATCAGTCTGCTTACTTTGTTGGCCGTAACCAATCAATGGATCTTGTTGTATCTATACGTAGATATGCCATTCAATGTGATTACGGCCGACAGTTTGTTTTCTGTTTTTCTTTTTGCCTGTCTGGGATATCTGCTATGGTACATGGTTGATGTAACAAGGGCTCCTTTACTTGAAGCGCTGGTTGCTTTTTTAACACTGGGACTTTGGCTGTCTCTTTCTTTTGCCAGTCTCTATTTCTTTGATTATGCCGACGGACAAATAGACCATTACTTCATTCGAACCCTACCCGTCAGGGTTCTTCTGGGCATTTTATGTTGGGTTATCTTGTTGCAGTGGTACCGGTTATGTAAACTAAAGGATGTAAATGATTCCATTGAAGTAAATTGTCAGACAACTACAGAACCGTCTGGATTACCTGATAATGAAGAACCGAAGGAATCCCTGCAGAAGCATGAGATTACAGATCACATTGCGGTTAAATCCGGAACAAAAATTCATATCGTACGATTGGACGAGCTTTTATACCTGCAGGCGGAAGGTGATTATGTGATGCTTTTCTCCGCAAGCGGGCAATACCTTAAAGAGCAGACGATGAAGTATTTCGAGATGTGTTTACCTCCTCATCGGTTTGTTCGCATCCATAGATCGTACATTATCAATGTGGAACAGATTCTCAGGGTCGAATTATATGGAAAAGAGAGCTACCATGTTTTGCTGAAAAACGGTAAATGCCTGCGTGCCAGCAGTGCCGGTTATAAGTTGCTAAAGGACAGGTTGTCGCTCTAACTTGCCCGCAGCTCATACCTACATATAATGATTTTACAACTAAAGTATACCTATAAATAGGGATTTTATAGTCTTTGCTTGTCTGCTATCTTTGTGAAATAACAAGATTGTAGTCTTGCAAAGCTTACATGTTTACATTTTTAAATTAACTCCGTATGAAAAAAATAGGTATATTTTATGGTTCCGGAACAGGAACAACCGGCGAAATTGCCGAACGTATTGCTGAGAAACTCGGTTTGGGCAGCGAGCATGTATATGATATCTCATCAGTGGATCTGAATGTGTTGACTCAATACGATTTGTTGATATTGGGTACTTCCACCTGGGGTAGCGGCGATCTGCAGGATGATTGGGATAATGCCATCGGTAAAGTAAAAAAACTGGATCTTTCGGGTAAGGCTGTGGCTTTATTCGGATTGGGTGATTCGGGATCATTCAGCGACTCTTTCTGCAGTGGTATGGGTATACTCTATCGAGAATTACAGGGCAGCGGCGTTACATTTTATGGATGGAGCGATCCGGAAGAGTATGAGTTTGAAGATTCCGAATCGGTTGTGGACGGGAAGTTTGTAGGTCTGGTTCTGGATGAAACAAATGAAAGTACCCTCACCAACGGTAGAATTGACAAATGGATCGATTTACTCAAAAAGGATTGTCCTGCCAGCTGATATTTGATTCCTTCCTTTATGCTGCAGTTTAGTTCTGCAAAATAAAGGAAGGTATTCGCAGCTTATAATTAGGAAGACTGTGGCAAGTGGATACTTATTTCATTGCCTTGACCGAAATGATTCCCCGACTCTATCCAGCCATTTTGTGCTTTAACAACTAAGTTTACATAGTCAATCTCCTCTTCCTGTCCCTCATTTTCCTTTTCTGGGTCCTGACTATCAGCTTTTACCCGGTGGTTAGCTCTGCTATCTTGCTTGATATGAAGAACGCCATCGCCCTCCACTGTAAGGGAAAATACCTGATTCTTTTTTTCTGTTATCAATTGAATGTATGTATTACCCGGCGAAAGAGCTACCAGCTGATCAACAATGATATATATAGCACGTATCAGATGCTCTTTATCGGCTTTTATCAGGGGAGAATCCATTCTGTCGGTAATACGGATGGTAAGAGGCATCGTACTTTCGTTGATGCAGGTGTTTTTTAATTCTTGTAGAGCCTCAATAATATTAAATTCAGAAACATTCCGTACGTAGAACCCCTCTTGTTCTTTTTCGATAAACAACATGGCCTGGATCCGGTTCTCGCCTTTTCTGAGTTCGGAGAATACTTGCTTGGGGTTGTTGGCATTGGCGGCCGACTGAGATATAGTATGCAAGGTAGATGATACTTTGGTATAAAAATCTATTTTAATCTGGTTTATCTTCCGCTGGTGGTTAAAAGAATAAACAAGAATAAAAGCTCCCATAATAAAAAGCATGAATGTTACCAACGATGAGATATAAAGGAGTATCATGTCGTGAGAGAAATGCTCAAAAAGAATTTCATAGCTCTTTACCAGCAGTATTCCCTGCAGTACCAGAAGCACCACTGCGACCAAACCACACAATATCCATGGCATATATAGATATTTACTTCGCATTTATTTTAGTTTGAACAAAAATACAATTTTAATTAAGCTGACCTATTAAATAACGGGAAATTATTACGAATTAATATATCCGATCTTATTTTCTTCTTTCAATCTGAACCTATCTTTATGCAAACGCAAGTGCTCACCTTCTACTCCCAATCACTTATTTAGGAATATCATAGTTTACCATCCAGCTAATTCCAAACTTATCGGTAAACATACCATACCATGATCCCCAAAAAGCTATTTCGAACGGCATCTGGATTGTTCCTCCCTCGGATAACTCGTTAAAAATCCGGCGAGCCTCCTCTTCGCTGTCGGGGCTAATGGTAAGGGCAATGTTATCTCCAAACTTTACCGGGGGACTAAATGCTTCGGAGCAATCGGAGCCCATCAGCAGCATCTCGCCTTTCACATCAAGATTGAGGTGTAACACTTTTTCCTTTTCCGAATCCGGAACCGGTTGATCCGATTGAGGCATATCCTTATATCGCATAATATGCAATTCGCCTCCAAAAACGTCTTTATAAAAATTGAAAGCTGTTTCACAGTTTCCATTAAATAGCAAATAGGCAGTTACTTTAGTCATTTTACTAAATTTAAAAGTTAAACATCTAATAAGGGGCTTTAAAACGTGCTGATCTATTACAGGCTTTTGCCGGTAAATCAAACACTTACATTTAAAACGGCTTACTTTGTAAAATAGTTGCGGGGGATTGTAGATTTCTAATTTATTTTCTTACATCTTCTATAACATATATCATTCTATCGTAAAAGATAAAGTTCATTATCTTTGCATTTTATCAATGAGTGTTTCCTTGCTAATGAAGGTAAGGGAAGTATACTATACATATAATAATTAGCTATGCAAAAAGAAGAGTGGTTTCCGTTGGTCGACTCCGATGGTTCCGTTATAGGAAAAGCAACGCGTAAAGAGTGTCATAGCGGAAGTAAGTTGCTGCATCCGGTTATCCACCTGCATGTTTTTAATGATGCTGGTGATCTGTTCCTTCAAAAACGTTCCGAATCCAAAGATATACAGCCGGGTAAATGGGATACGGCTGTAGGTGGTCATGTAGATTGGGGTGAAACAGTAGAAGACGCTCTTAGAAGGGAGGCTATGGAGGAACTTGGAATTATTGGTTTTACTCCCCAGCTTGTAACATGCTATGAGTTTGAATCGGAAATTGAGCGTGAACTGGTTCATACCTACAAAACTACTTACAATGGTGTTATCTTGCCTAACAAAGACGAGATTGAAGAAGGACGCTTCTGGACGCTGGCCGAAGTTAAGGCTGGTATGGGTAAAGGAATCTTTACGCCCAACTTTGAAGGAGAATTGGATAGGGTGTTACCCGACTTATAACACTAAGTAATTTTTGTAAATCAAAAAAAGGAGAGCCTTTAGGACTCTCCTTTTTGATTTGTATTTTGGATTGTTATTTACACATTTCGTGAATGATGCTAATTAACTGGCCTCCTAATTCGTCGGCTTCCTCCATTGTATGGGCTTCCGAATAGATACGGATAATCGGTTCCGTATTACTTTTGCGAAGGTGCACCCACTTGTCCGGGAAGTCTATCTTTACACCGTCAATATCGGTAATATCGTTGCCTGCAAACTTTTCCTTTACCTTTTCTAGAATGGCATCCACATCAATTTCGGGGGTAAGCTCAACTTTCTGTTTTGAAATGAAATAAGGAGGATAGCTGGCGCGAAGCTCGCTTGCTTTCATTTTTTTCTTTGCCAGATGACTCAGGAAAAGAGCAATCCCTACCAAAGCATCGCGTCCGTAATGGCTGGCAGGATAGATAACACCTCCGTTGCCCTCGCCTCCGATAACGGCATTGGTTTCTTTCATTTTGGCTACCACATTCACTTCTCCTACAGCTGCTGCCTGATAGGTACATCCATGTGCTTCGGTTACATCACGCAAGGCACGGCTTGAACTAAGGTTACTTACCGTATTGCCGGGAGTATGACTCAGTACATAGTCGCTGATAGCAACCAGCGTATATTCTTCACCAAACATTTCTCCGTTTTCACATACCAGGGCCAGACGGTCCACATCCGGATCAACTACAAAGCCAATATCTGCCTTTGCATGTTTCATCAACTCTGATATTTCAGTAAGATGCTGTGGCAACGGCTCCGGATTGTGTGCAAAGTTTCCATGAGGCGCACAATGTAATTTGAATATCTCCTTTACGCCAAGTGCATAAAGCAGGTCGGGTAAAACAACCCCTCCTACAGAGTTTACACAGTCGATAGCCACTCTGAAATTGGCAGCCTTAATCGCTTCCACATCCACCAGGTCAAGATTCAACACACTTTCGATGTGTTTCTGTTTATAGGTTGTATCTACAGTAACCTTTCCCAACGAGTCTACATCGGCAAAGGTAAAATCTTCTGAAGCAGCTATTTCCAATACTTCATTTCCTTCGGCAGCATTCAGGAATTCACCTCTTTCGTTCAACAACTTGAGGGCATTCCATTGCTTTGGATTATGACTGGCGGTAAGGATGATTCCTCCGCAGGCTTTTTCCATAGTAACAGCCATCTCGGTTGTGGGGGTAGTTGCCAGATCAATGTCTACCACATCAAATCCCATTCCGGTAAGCGTTCCTAGAACAATCTGTTTTACCATGGGGCCGGAAATACGGGCGTCTCTACCAACCACAATTTTGTTGGTGTTCGATTTTGTGCTTTTTCTAATAAAGGTAGCGTATGCCGCAACAAACTTAACAATTGCCAGCGGGCTTAATCCATCTTCGGGCTTGCCTCCAATGGTTCCCCGAATACCTGAAATAGATTTAATCAGTGTCATAAGTTATATTTAATCAAATTGATAGGTCACTAAATCATAATAGACAGGAGTACCGGCGCTCTGCTGTGAATAGGTACCGATTGTACTTCCCACCTGGAAAGGTACGATAAGTTTCACTCTGGCACGGTCGCCCACATATTGCAGCGGAGTTCCCAAACCTTCGCTCAAGAAAGCGTTAAATGCATTATTATCTACTTGTGTACTGTAATTTCCATACTTAAATTCTACAGGAAATTTCCAGCTGCTGAAGTTCTCGAAGGGTATAACGGTATCAGTATCCAGCAAAAGGCCTTTAAATCTTGTCAGCACAGTTGTTTGACTAAGCACGGCCCGGGTTCCGTTACCGGAATCAATTACATGCATATAAACATCGTTGGGTAACAAAACAAATTCTTTATCCTTAAATACGCCATTCTCAGGATAGTTTTTCAATACAACAATTCCACTGTCGCGGATCAATGCCTCGATAGCTTTCTCCTGAGCATTCAGCATATCGGTATACGATTTGGTTTTATCGCCACACGATACAACTGCCAGTACCGCACATAGAATCAACAGAATATTAAAACTTTTTTTCATCTCTAATTTAAATTCGTTAGGACTGATTGCCCGTTTATATTAACATTGAACGACAAAGATAAATAATCACCGTAACATCTTACTTATGTTTGATAAAATCTTCGGTATTATTAGGATTAAATTCCGTTAAACCTTGTTCAAACCTTTTTATTGCATCTTCCAAAGTACCATAAAACTCGCCACCGGAAGCATTCTTGTGCCCTCCGCCATTAAAATATTTGGCAGCAAATTCGTTGCAGGGGAAATCGCCCACCGAGCGAAGAGATATTTTAATGTAGTCGGAGTCTTCGCGGATAAAGACTGAAAAAGATATACCTTCGATACTGAGAGGTAAGTTTACAAAGCCCTCCGTATCGCCAGTCTGGTAGTTAAATCGGTTTAGCTCGTCCACCGACAAGGCAATCATTGCGGCCTGCATATCATGGTGCACTTTCATTTTCTCGTACAGCACATAGCCCATCAAACGTAAACGTCCTTCGGAATAAACCTGATTAATACGCCGATAGATCAAATCCTTATCTATGCCTAATTTTATCAGCTCACCGATTATGGTATATATTTCCGGGTGATTGGAATTATAGGTAAATGCTCCGGTATCGGTCATCATCCCTGTATAGATACATTCGGCTGCGTTTTTATCAATCAGGTCGAACAAGCCCATGCGGCAGATAAACCTGAATACCATTTCGCTGGTTGATGAAATGTTGGGGTAAGACATCGTTACATTACAAAACTCAACCGGATGCAGGTGATGGTCAATCAACACCTTACGGGCTTCCGACTTCAATACCGGGTCTGCCAGTTTCTCAATTCGTTTGGGATCGTTAAAGTCGAGACAAAAAATCACATCCGCATCACTGATCAACTGTTCAGAAAATTCGGGATACTTCTCGTAAATTGTTACATCCTTGGTTCCCGGCATCCACTTCAAAAAATTGGGGTAATCATTGGGAACAATCACCGAAACATTCTCTTTCCCATAGGCATTAAGGAAATGAAACAATCCAAGAGCAGATCCTATCGCATCGCCATCGGGTGAAACATGGGTTACTATTACAAAGCTCTCTCCTTTTTCAATATATTTATGAGCTTTCTGTATCTTGTCTTCGTGAATGATTTTTGTAATCATAGAGTTTTGTTTTTACTAGGGCAAAGGTACTACTTTTTTATGGACCAGCGTATACGAATCGGGCTTTTAGCATTAATACAAATACAATTAGTAAACAGCCAAGTGCCACCAGCAGAGCATATGGAGCACGGCGTTTCAGGTAATAAAGGAAAAACCCGATACTGCCATAGCTGACCAGCATCTCCAAAAATCCAATTGAAAAACTCACGAATGCTCCTGGTATTCTGCCAAAAGACTTTACAATCCAAAGCATCCATTGGCATAAAAGCTCGATGATTTCCTGTCCCCATACAGGATATTCCATGCCAACTGAGACCAACGACCATGCCACGGTTAATGGGATCAACAATGTGGATAAAGCGGCAAGGGGAAGATTGGTAAATAAAAATACCAATGAAAACTTACCGAATACATATAAACACAGCGGAGTTGTACCAGCTTGAGCAGCCAATGTAACGGATGTCCAGTCTCTTGGAGCCGCAAGCAAGGGATTTCGGATAGTGAGCAGACTGTTTAACCTGGGCTGCAAATACAAAATAAAGAAAACCGCAATATAACTTAACTGAAATCCGGAATCAAATAGAAACCAGGGATTGTACACAAGCATAAGAAAAGCCGAAGCAGCCAATATATTGTAACTATCGGCACGTCTGGAAATTAATCGGCCAACAAGAAAGAACGTGAGCATAAGTCCGGCTCTCACTGCCGGTGCCGACAAGCCCGACACATATACAAATCCCCAAAGGAAGGTTATGGTGAACAGAAACCGAATCAGACGAAATCCGACCGTATTGGGAAAAGCTGACAGCATAAAAGAGATAAATGTACAGAAAATTGCTACATGGAAACCGCTTACCGAGATAATATGCATTACTCCCGTCGTAGAAAAATCCTTCATGATCTCTTTATCCAGTGTAGCCCGGTGACCAAAGGTCAGTGCTGCCAAGGTTGATTTTGCCGTTTGAGGAAGCGACAACTGATTGATCTGGTCGGCCAAACGCTGCCGAAAACGCAATGCTTTGTGTTTTAAAGATAACGAGCTCTCTTCCGGATCATCAATAATCGTATAATCGGCACAGTAACCGGTGGCCACAATTCTGTTAGAACGAAGGTAATGCAAATACCCCTGTGGCTCGTTTCGCTGACCAACAGGAGTAAACTGCATATTTAAAAGAAGCTTTTCGCCTGGTAAAAGAGAAAAAATAAGAGAGTCTTTCGGAAAATAAACCTGTACACGCCGGTCCATTATGCGCTTTTGATCGGCTGGGGAAGAGAGTAACTTCATCTCGCACAGGATGGATTTATTCTTCTCGACCGGAGAATCCTCAAGCTGAGCCCACACCTGCATTCTTTTTTCTTCCGGGAAATTCCATCTTAGCCTATCTTCATGAAACTTCATGTTTTGCATGGCAAGGAAAAGCAACAGAGAAGAGAAAGCAGCTCCCCACACCCATTTATATTTGTATAAAGGTTTGATTTTGGGGTGCATGGCGACCAGCAAACCACCCACTCCCACAATCAGCAACGTCCAGGTAAAGATGGAGGATGGAAGATAGATTTGAAGTAAGATTCCGGTTAACAATAAAAAAAGCGGCCTCGTAAAAGGCCGCTTTCTGATTTCATTTATCATTGCTATTTATATTGCCTTGAGTTGCCGGATAGTTTCGATCGGATCGGGCGATTTAAAAACATAATTACCTGCTACCAACACATCGGCTCCCGCATCAACCAGACGTTTTCCGGTTTCGGCATTCACACCACCGTCCACTTCAATCAAAGTTGACAACCCTTTACGGTCAACCAGTTTTTTTAGCTCTTTCACCTTTTCTACCGAATGCTCAATAAAGCGCTGTCCTCCATAACCGGGATTAACAGACATAAGCAATACCATATCCAGTTCCTGAATAATATCTTCAAGTAAGGATACAGGTGTGTGGGGATTAAGAGTAACTCCGGCTTTCATACCGGCCTCCTTTATAGCAGTAATGGTTCTGTGAAGATGTGTACAGGCCTCGTAATGTACATTCATCATATATGCACCTGTAGCTGCCACTTCGTTAATAAACTTCTGTGGTTCGACAATCATTAAATGCACATCCATCGGTTTTTTACAAACATCCTTCAGAGCATTTAATACAGGAAAACCAAAAGAGATATTAGGAACGAATACTCCGTCCATAATATCCAGGTGCAACCAATCGGCGTCGCTGTTATTTATCATCTCCACATCACGCTGCAGATTCAAAAAATCGGCAGAAAGTAAAGATGGTGCAATTTTATGATTCATAAATTCCTTTTGTTTTTTGCAAAGATAGACAAAAAGGAATTTAATTCATAAAAACAACACATTTGTCTGCTGTCTTGACCGGAGCCACAAACATTATACGCGCCAACTGGCACAATAAAGTCAACGTATCGACAGAAGGTTCTGAAACAACCTCGGTTGAAAGTTCCGGTATACGGATCGTTGTGAATTCCTGATTGCTTTGTGTAGAAATAATTTTCATAGGCATCATTATTAATATATTCACACTAATAACGACATGCCTTTACACATATTGCATGAAATACACTTTTTAATATTTTTTACACCAACGAAAGCTCCATATTATGATCTTCAGCTAGTTTGCGCATATTCAAAATTGCGTAGCGCATACGTCCCAAAGCCGTATTGATGCTTACTCCGGTAAGATCTGCAATTTCTTTAAAACTTAAATCCTGATAATAGCGCATTTCCAAAACTTCACGTTGGTTATCCGGCAAATGTTTAATAAGCTTTTTCACATCCGACAATACCTGTGTCCGGATCATCTTATCTTCGATAGTGCAGTCGCAAAGCTTGCTGTTATTAAACAAATCTACCTCAACATCATCATTGGATATGGTATTCTCTGCCCGCTCCTGACGGAAATAGTCTATAATCAGATTATGCGCAATGCGGGTGATCCATGCTTTGAACTTTCCGTTATCGGTATATCGTCCCTGTTTGATCGTTATGATAACCTTCACAAAGGTTTCCTGAAAGATATCCTCTGCAAGTTCACGATTACGTACGATAAAATAAATATACGAATGAATACTGCTTTTGTAGCGGTTCAATAGTGTATCGAATGCAGCATTAGTGCCTTGTGCATACATCATAACCAACATTTCGTCGGTCATCGATTCAAATCTGTTCATTACTTATATGTTTTTAATTTTATGGAGTAATGATATGCAATAGGCAGTAGGGGTTTAAAGTTTAACAATATTATTTAGTACAAATAAACTAAGATTACTTAAGACTCACAAACATTTATTATGTAAAAAAAAAGAATTGTCCCCTACACGTACCTTTCTTGTACGAATAGGGGACATTAGACAACGAAACCCTTTTTATCAGAACTTATATCCTAGTGTAAGAGCTACGCGTGTTGTATTTGTTTTAAGAGAAATTGCATCTGAATCTACCATTATATCTCCATTATCCAGGAATGTTCTTGAGAAAGTAAATGCATCTTCCTTATATGTCTTATAAACACAGGCCAAGTCTGCATAGAAGTTTTCAATTTAATATTATTGGAGTAGCAGGTATAGAATTAAACGATTTTAACAAATTATTTGAAATGTCATATATTTCGAAGCTTATACTTCCTGCGCTAACACCATTCCATTTACCCTCTAGTTTAATTTCTTTATTAGTTCTAATACCTACAAATGTTGCAACATATGTTACCGAGGCTGAAAATAAAGATACTACAGCTCTTGCTCTATAAGTTTTATAAGGCAAAACAACAACTGGGAAGGAATAACTTCGCGTATCATCTCTTGATTCTGACTCTCCAAATTGCCAAGTTTCAGTAGTTGTATTTGAAACGCCCCCATTAATGTCCATTATTTTAGGTATACTCACAGAATAAGATCCATTTGTAGTCAAAGTTAATCCTTTAGTCTTAGAAAATGAAGAAGACTCAGTAGCTCTTTTTGAAAAAGAAGCTGTCATTGATTGTTGAACTCCTGTTTGGTTTACAATTAAAATCTCATCAAAATATGATGGTAACGATCGAATCAAATCTTCTTCTGCCATTAAATAAGATATTGATTTTAATCTAAAAGTATCGCTTGGAGTTATTTCCCATCTTTCTCGTCCTTCAGCAATTGTTAAGTCTTTAAAATAAATCGTGGCATCAGTTAAATTTTTTGAACATAGATATTGATCATTAGGTAAAAGCTGAGATATAAATGATATAGAATAATTCGCAGAATTTTCATCTATTAATTTAATATTAAATGCTGTTGCCCCAGAAGAATAAGGGGTTACATAAGGATAATATTCAACTATGGGATCCGGAATTGGGTAACCAGTTCTTAAAACACAAATATAATTTAAGTTTTTCATTGATTGAATATTATAGGTAGTACCCGATAAATTTGAACCACTTTTAAGTATTTGCCAAACAATATCATTATTAGGATTATCTGTCAATTCCACGTGTTGGCTTCTTCCTCCAGGTCTAACAACTCCAAAATATTTAGGTCCACTTCCATTTACAATTCTAAAATTTAGAGGTATTCCTATCAGTTGATCAAGAATATCTGTCTGTTGTGAAGACTTCGTTAAAATTGGGGGTTGAAGGTATTCTTTATTCAGAGATTCAATATCTTCTTGAGAACAAGAAGTAAACAACAGCAATAATAATAATAAATCAATCACTTTTTTCATAATTCTTAAGTATTAAATTTATAATAGGGTTACGTAAAATTATTATTTAAGTGTTTTTATAAAATTTAATTTATTAATAATACAAAAATAAACTAAAAACAAAAAAAAACCAAATAGTTAGCGTTAACTAATCAAAACCAATGTTAAATAAGTATTAGTTCAATCAAAATAAATTAAAAATATTCATTTTTTAACTCAATGAAAGAATAAAATAATTATTTAAGACATTCAAACATTTATAAGACTAAACTAAATAAACTATAGTAAGAAATCGCATGTAAGGGTATATTCATAATAGAACTTATTTATAATCTATTCAGCAATACTATCAACTATATTAAATTAAAGATAATATCAAAATAAATATGAAACAGCATATAACTAACAAAATTTCTACAGAGAACTCTCTTAAATAAAAAATCATTAAAATAACTTTATAAAGACTAAGTTCGCATCAGATAAATATAAGATATTAAATAGATATATAAATTAGTACAACGTTCAAAATTAACTGAACAAAATTAACTCTGAACGTTGTGGGTTGTAAAATACAAAAACTCTTATCAGAACTTATATCCTAGTGTAAGAGCTACGCGTGTTGTATTTGTTTTAAGAGAAATTGCATCTGAATCTACCATTATATCTCCATTATCCAGGAATGTTCTTGAGAAAGTAAATGCATCTTCCTTATATGTCTTATAAACACAGGCCAGGTCTGCATAGAAGTTTGGAGTAAAACGATAACCCAAACCAACTGTAATATAATCAGATCCCTTATCCACTGTATAGTGAGGAAGCGTACCTGCAGTAATAACCTCTACATCTCCGTTCTTAAGGGCAGTCTTAACCGGGCTGGATTGCCATCCGGCACCTGCTCTTACAGCAAACTGAGGAGTTACTTTAAATTCGCCACCCACCTTTAACAGACCGCTGGTACCAAAATCTTCCTTAATAAAATTGTTGGCATCCATCTCTCTGTCATTCACATCCTTCAAACGCATTCCTTTAAAGTTTGTCAACTCATAATCCACGCTTAACAGTCCGTACTGACCAATAACAGCAGCCGCACTAAAAATCCATTTGTCGGGAGTACGAAGTTTATAGTCGGCATAAACCTTATCGGGTGTTGAAGCATCCATTTTGGAAGGATTATACTGAGCAATGTCCGTTCCTGCTTCTGCATGGAAATAGTCGGTCATCTTATACCACGTAGGCGAATTATAGGCAACCCCCATACGAAGGAAGTCGACCGGTCTTACAATGGCACCCAGATTAAAAGAATATCCGGTACCTTCTGTAGTCAAACCATTATCCAGATAAAGATAATCGCCTCCTTCAAAACGTTCGTCGTATTTGGTAGATATACTGTAATTAATATCCGTAACAGCTAAAGTAGCACCTAAAAAGACACTGTTGGAAATATTAGTTGCAAATGCAAAGTTATACTGATCTACAGCACCCTTTTCAGACACGTTCAAAGTCGTATTCTGAGGACTGTCTGCATACCATATTGTACCTGTTGCATCCGATGTTCCAAAACCCGAGTGATAATTACTCCGGTCATTTTTATAAGAGCCGAAAAAACCACCTTCATATCCTAATACAGACATCCATGGATTATTAGGATTATTGTACGGATCGTAGGAATCTTTTACATAAATAAGGTCATTTTCAGGAATGCCATATGAAATATCGGCTGCATAATCGGCCAAAGAATAAGCCTGTGAGCCGGACAACCGGTAATTACGATTGAAGTTTTTCAAACGGTTGTATGATAGTCCGATGTTCCAGCTCATGATCCCTGATTCGTTGGCCGTAGGGAAATAACCTACATACGAAAAATTATCAAAGCTAAGTTTCGACTTATCGTCTTTAGAAACATTGCCTTTCCAATCCGATTTTGTATCAATCGAAGAGAGGCTAAGTGTTCCCACAACTTCTGAACTACGATATATACCCAGACCAGCCGGGTTGGAGCTCATGGCAGAGGCATCCCCACCCAAAGCACCGAATGCACCGCCCATACCCAGGTAACGGGCGGTTCCATTAAGATCTCCCAGAGAATATTTATAGGCATCCATCTCTCCCTGCGCAAATGCAGATGCTCCAGAAAGGAACAATACAGATGCAACTAAGCAAACTATTTTTTTCATCACGTAAAGTTTTATATCAACAATTTTCTTGAATATACTCTCTTCAAATACAGGTTGCAATATTAGCGTCTGCCACCGCCGCCACTTGAACGGCTGCTACCTCCACTACTGCTGCTACTGCTTCCGCCGCCACTACTTACTCCACTGGAACGGCTGCTACTGCTGCTTGAAGGCGAGCTGTATGAACTGCTGCTGCGAGAGCTGCTGCCGGATGGAGAAGAATAACTCTGGCTGCTGCGGGTTGCCGGCTGACCGGAATAAGATGACCGCGAACTGCTGCTTCTGGACGGAGTATACTGCTGTCTGCTTGAGCTATAGTCTGAAGATTCGCTGCGTATAGTCCGGGTACGTGTTGACGGGGCTTCCGAACGACGGATAACCGAACCACCCGAGTTCACACTGCTGCGGGTTGATGTTCCTTCGGAAGAACGTACGGAAGACGAACGGCTTGAGCGGTTGCTGCCAACCACATCCGAACGATCGATGATAGAAGAACTGCGAACAGACGAAGCTCCGCTTCTTGAACTACGCATCACACTTGTGCTACGGTTTGAACTGCGCAGGCTCATATCGGTTCCACCTACGGAAGATCTGCTTGAACGACCATTTACGTTGCGTCCAATAGCCGAACGGCCATTTGGCATGTGCTGGTAAGGAGATGAATAGTAGGCATGTCCGTAACTTCCTCCCCAATAATGGTGGTGTCCGTAATAGCCTCCATAATAACCTCCGTAATAACCACCCCAACCCCATGACGGGCCATACCATGAGCTATAATACCACGGGCTGTAGAATCCACCCCATCCCCAGGAAGGTCCATACCATGAACTGTATCCCCAAGGGCTGTAATACCATGGATCGTACCAGGAAGAATACCAACTATACCAGGGAGATCTCCATCCCCAGGAATTGCCGATATTAATATTAAAGTTCACACTTGAACCTCCGTCGGCGTATTCTGTTTCGTAATCGTAGCCGTAATATCCGTCGCTAAGGAAAATATTTACATTATCAGCACCGGCAATTGTTACCTTGCTAGGGGAATGATAACGGATAATTCTTTCAGAATATTCTGTATCCGAACGACGTTCATTGACTTTAACCGAATCTTCAGCTGCATAAGCACCCTCTTCTGCATTGGCATATTCTTCGCTTCCATTAGAATAACGACGGTTGTAGGCATCAATCTCGTCATCAGAAAGAGAAGATGCTGCTTTTGCATTGGTTGATGCGTTCATTTGAGCTGCAGTTGCAGTACGCTGAGTTTGTTTTTGGGGTTCAATAACCTTTTTCTCCTCCTTTTGTTCTTTTTTTTCCTTTTTCCCGGAGAAGTATACATCATCATAAAAAACTTCCTGTCCGAAAGCCGTTGAAGCTACCAGAAGCATAAGAAGCAAAGATGTCAGTTTAATGGGTTTCATAATTTATCCTCCTCAACATTTTTATTATTACAATTTAGACTACTTTTACCCGGTCAAGGTTTAATTTAAAGTCCTCATAAAAGTATGTACTACATTAAAATACAAATATAATCAGTATTATAATACAAAACAGAAATTACATACTATTTAACGTAAAAACTTTTCCTCTCGGTTGTAATCATTTTTTCTCTTTATACAAATAAGACGAAAACACAAGTATAAATGCTGCATATCTTTTGTTCGGCAATCTATTTTTTGTCCATGCTTCTAATTTTTACTACCTTTGCGGTCTCAATTGCAAATTAATAGGTATACAAAGATATGATTACGGTTAACAATCTGGATCTTCAATTCGGAAAACGTGCGTTGTTTCAAGACGTCAATTTAAAGTTCACACCGGGTAACTGCTACGGCATCATTGGTGCCAACGGTGCCGGAAAATCTACGCTTCTCCGCATTATAAGCGGTCAGCTTGACCCCACGCGGGGATCCATCTCATTAGGTCCGGGCGAACGCCTCTCCGTGTTGAGTCAGGATCACTTCGCCTTCGACGAATTTACAGTACTGGATACGGTTATCATGGGGCACACGGTGCTTTGGGATATCATTAAGGAAAAGAATGCGTTATACGAAAAGCCCGATTTTTCGGATGCCGACGGGATACGTGTTTCCGAACTTGAAGAAAAGTTTGCCGAGATGGAAGGCTGGAATGCAGAAAGCGACGCAGCCAATTTATTAAGCGGACTGGGCATCAGCGAAGACATACATTACAGCATGATGAGAGACCTGAGCGGTAACCAGAAGGTGCGCGTATTACTTGCCAGAGCCCTGTTTGGTAAACCGGACAACCTCTTGCTGGATGAGCCTACCAACGACCTCGACCTTGAAACAGTAAGCTGGCTTGAACATTACCTTGCCGACTTTGAAAACACGGTGCTGGTGGTATCGCACGACCGTCACTTCCTTGACTCGGTTTGTACCCATACGGTGGATATCGACTTTGGTAAAGTAAAACAGTTTGCCGGCAACTACAGCTTCTGGTACGAATCCAGTCAGCTTGCTCTCCGTCAGCAACAGCAACAGAACAAGAAGGCCGAAGAAAAGAAAAAGGAACTCGAAGAGTTTATCCGCCGCTTCAGTGCCAATGTGGCTAAGTCAAAGCAGACAACCAGCCGTAAGAAGATGATCGAGAAGCTGAATATCGAAGAGATCCAGGCTTCCTCTCGTCGTTATCCGGGTATTATCTTCACCCCTTCGCGCGAACCGGGCAACCGTATCCTTGAGGTAAAGGGATTATCTAAATCCATCGAAGGAACTGTACTGTTCAAGGACGTGAACTTCAATGTGGAAAAAGATGATAAGATAGTATTTATCAGCCGCGACCCGCGTGCCATGACGGCATTGTTCAACATCATAAACGACGAAGACAATGACTACGAAGGCTCTTTCGAATGGGGACAAACCATTACGACAGCCTATCTTCCGCTGGAAAACACACAGTACTTCAACACAGATATGAATCTGATCGAGTGGCTTTCGCAGTTCGCAGAAGATACTAACGAGGTATACCTGAAAGGATTCCTTGGTAAGATGCTGTTCTCCGGCGAAGAGGTGCTTAAAAAAGCAAGCGTGCTTTCGGGAGGCGAAAAGATGCGTTGTATGATCTCACGTATGATGCTTAAGAACGCCAACACCATGATTCTGGATTCTCCTACAAACCACCTTGACCTGGAATCTATTCAGGCATTTAACAATACGTTGAAGGCGTTCAAAGGAAATATCCTCTTTTCAAGTCATGACCACGAATTTATCCAGACGGTTGCCAATCGTGTAATTGAACTTACACCTAACGGTATCATCGACAAGATAATGGATTACGACGATTATATTACTGACCCGATTGTGGCAGAGATGAAACAAAGGATGTACAGATAATTCAATAAAAACATAGCAATGAAAAAGAGAGTATTATTTCTTTTTGCCTGCTTCATAACATTTATACTGGTCTTTGCTTTGCAAAAGCCAGTATTTATGTTGTATAACCATGCCTCCGGAGGGGGATTAAGTATTTCGGATTATCTGCAGGTAATGGTTCACGGACTGCAGCTGGATGCCACCGTAGCCGGCTACCTTACAGTTATACCCTTGTTACTCACACTTCTTTCGGTATGGATACCCGGCAGATATATTACTTTTATTCTTAAAGGATACTTTTTTATCGTTGCGTGTATCATCTCACTCATCTTTGTGGTGGACATTGCCTTGTATCCTTACTGGGGATTCCGGCTGGACGCCACCCCGTTGTTCTACCTGCAATCACCATCGGATGCACTTGCCAGTGCACCGGCCAGCACACTGATACTGCAAACCCTGGTTTTCGTTGTATACACCTACGGAATATTTTGGGCACTCAAAAGATTTGTACTCCCCCTGATGCCGGAACAATATGTAAAAAAGATGTTCAGCAACTCGGTTCAGCTGGTACTGCTGGGAGGTATTCTCTTTATTCCGATCAGAGGCGGTGTTACTACTTCTACAGCGAATGTGGGTATGGTATACTTCAGCAAGAATCAGTTCCTCAACCATTCGGCCATCAATCCCTGCTTCAGCTTTCTGGCTTCGCTGTCCAAACAGCAGGATTTTGCAGCGCAATACAACTATTTCAGCGAATCGCAACGCAGCAAGATTTTCAAAAAGCTAACCAATCAACCGCAGGGCGACTCTATTCCGGAGTTACTCACTACCAAAAACCCCAACATCATTCTTATCCTGATGGAGAGTTTCTCTGCCAATGCGATTGAAGTTCTTGGAGGAGAAGCTGGAGTTACACCCAATATAAACAGGTTAAGCAAGGAGGGAATCCTGTTCAGCAACATGTATGCCAATTCGTTCCGTACAGACCGGGGTATTGTTGCTGTTCTGAATGGCTATCTGGCACAGCCTACCACCTCGATTATGAAATATCCGGCTAAAAGCCAGACGCTTCCATCCATTGCCAAATCGCTTCAGAAGAAAGGATATACTTCCGATATGTTGTATGGTGGCGATATCAACTTTACAAACATGCAGAGCTATTTCTTTAGCTCGGGGTATAGCAAGGTGACGGCCGACAGGGATTTCCCGCTTAAAAGCCGCCTTTCCAAATGGGGAGCCAACGACGACATCACCTTCGCCCATCTTTACCAAAGTATGACCGACAATTCCCGCAAGGAGCCCTTCTTCAGCACATTCCTCACCTTAAGCAGTCACGAGCCATTCGAGGTTCCATACAACCGGTTAAAGGATCCCTACCTCAACTCGGTAGCATTTACGGATAGCTGTCTGGGTGATTTTATTGATAAATTAAAGAAACTGCCGCTTTGGAATAATACGCTGATTGTTTTGGTATCCGACCATGGATTCAGATATCCGGCTTCGGTTAAAGAGCACGATCCCAAAAGATATCACATCCCTATGCTATGGCTGGGTGGAGCAATAAAGGAACCGCGTGTAATAGCCAATTACGGAAATCAAACCGATTTGGCTGCAACCCTGCTTTATCAACTGGATCTGCCGCATAAAGAGTTTACTTTCAGTAATAATATGGTAGACAGTCTGCAACCTGCCTATGCTTTCTATAGCTACAACAATGGTTTTGGTTTTATAGACACCACGGGGGTTTCTGTGTACGATTGCGAAAGCGAGAAGCCTTTGATTATAAAACCCGAGGCAGGAAACGAGATCCGGCTGAATAATGGGAAGGCTCTGTTGCAGACTTTGTACGACGATTTGGGCAGCCGCTGATTAATTACAGCTCCGCAATCAAGGAACAATCGGCTACTGCCCTTCGGAAGATAAGAGACAACCTTATAGAGCTTAAGCGGCAAAGATATACCTCTTAAGCCGCAAACAAACAGGATTCGTACTTCGGGCCCATGGGGCCGTTTAATTGAGCCCATGGGCGCATTTGAACGGCCCCATGGGCCCGAAGTGCATAGCTGGTAACTTTCCCGCTTAATTCAAGCATGATTGCCGGTTATTCATACTTACATCCACACAAAAAAGAAGAGGGATCCGAAACGACGGATCCCTCTCTTATCAACCTTCCTAATCAACCTTAAAGACTTCCGGCAACCGAAAGAAGCCGGCAAATCAACTCATTTATCTATCAATACATAATCTTGCAACCCACATATACACTTCTGGGCAGGGATGGTCCGTAAATATAGCCCGCATCGCGGCTTCCACCCTTGTCAAAGTCACTCTGATAAGAGTCGAATATATTCTGAACGCCTGCATTTACCTGAAGGGTACCTGACTTGAATAAGGGGAAATCGTAGGCCACTTTTACGCTCATATCCAGAAAATCGGGTGTCTTTTCTTCCTTGTCGGACGGAATGTAACCGGCAAAATGCTGCATCAGCATACTGCCTGTATAAGTTCCGGTAAGGGAAACTGCCAACCGTTTAACCGGGTTGAATGAAGAGGTTACGTACCCGTATACATCCGGCGAGCGGAACATCTTTTTCTGCGGCTGCAGACTTTCATCACCACTCCACTTTTCAGGTTCTTTATAACGGCTGCGTTGTAAGGTACCACCGGCCTGAATCTGCATCCATTCGTACGCCAGCTTGGCTTCCAGGTTAATACCCATCACCCGTGCCCCTTTTCCGTTTCTTCTTTCCAGCAACAGGTTATTCTGTTGGTCGCGGCCAATCTCTTCCAGCAAAAATACATCGCTTAAGTCGGTGTAAAAGCCCTCGACAAGAAAATTAGTCTGTACCGCCCCGAAGCGCTGATAGAAGTCGGCCGAAGCACTTATACTCTGCGACTTTTCTTCTTTCAGATCCGGAGAGATACTGATGATAGCCACATCGCCTCCTACGGCCGTAATATGCAAGTCTTCGTCGAACGCCTGCGGAGCGCGGAACCCGCTTGAATAAGAAAGCCGGAGATTAATATCCTTGGTGGGATTATACCTCAGGTTGGCACGGGGACTAAATATGAGGTGATCGATCAGGTTATGTTTATCAAAACGACCTCCCATCAGGAAACTCCAGCGTGCATTTTTCCATTCGTTCTGCAAAAACAGACTCCCGATATTCACCTTTTGGGCAATCGTACGATTGTATCCTATCATCACATCCTCCAGGTTATCGTGGCTGTACTCCATACCTCCCGTAAACTCGGCCGGCATAAAAAGACAATTCGTCCAGTCGTATACATACTGCGCACCACCTATAAAGGTGAGGTCGGTTGTATGTCCGTAGGCGTTCGGGTCCTTACCTGCACCGTAATAACTCTGACGTTTGGTGTGCTGAGACGATGCATAAAGGTTTAAGCGATGCTTGTAATCGGTAGAGAAGAGATCGAATTTTAGTCCCCCGCCATTAATATTATGATCCGTCTGCTCCGTGATATCCGTTTCGTGAGGAGGTAAATCAAGGTTGTTTCCACCTCTGCGGAATTCGCTGATGTTATGGTATTCGAACGTTAGTTTGGAATAAGTGCTTGTCTTCAGATAAGACCTGAAACCAACCGTCTTGGCATTAAGGTGTCCTATCTCTGTGAAGCCGTCTCCGTCGTGATCGTATGCAGACCGGGTACGGCTTTGTCCGAATAAATAAATACCAGCTTTCTGGTCGTCTGTAACCATCGACGCATTCAACGTTGTATTATTATCAGGTCTGCTCCCCCCGATCATCGTTAGTGAGTGAGCAACCTGCGCCGAGTTGCGCTGTGGTTCTTTGGTTATAATATTAATAGTTCCGGCAATAGCGGAAGAGCCGAACAGGGCAGATCCGCCACCGCGCATCACCTCTACCCGCTCAATCATATTGGCAGGAATCTGTTCCAGTCCGTATACTCCGGTAAGGGCACTGAAGATAGAGCGGCTATCTACCAGGATTTGTGTATAAGGGCCTTCCAGACCGTTGATACGCACCTGCTGGAAACCGCAATTCTGACAATTGTTCTCTACCCTTACTCCGGGCTGAAAATTAAGTCCGTCGGCCAGACTGGTTGCATTGGCCCTGTCGAACACCTTTGTATCCAGTACATTTACCAACGAAGGAGCCAGGCGTCTGGTTGTTTCGTTCCGGTTGGCAGATACCACAACGCCGTCAAGCGATACAGCATCTTCCTCTGTTTCGAAGTTGATCTCCAGGGTTTTTCCCTTTTTGGAAACAATCTCTTTTTCGATTGTTTTATAGCCGACCGACTTCATCACGATGGTAAACTTGCCCTCGGGCAGGTTCTTCAGATAAAAATGTCCGGTACCGTCTGAAACGGTTCCAATGGTAGTTCCTTGCAGAAATACATTTATATAAGGCAGGTGTTCCCCGCTTTTTTTGTCGATGATATGTCCCACGATGTTTGCATCGGAAGGATTCAATACGGGCTCGTCGGCCCCTCTGACTGTCCACAAGGAACAGCACAGACATAGCATAAGTATGACAATTTTATTCATTTGCTTTATTAACTTGATTAAAAAAACAGACTCTGCTCTCTGTCATAGGCAGACAAAGAGATGTCGCTTCCGGTCTACGTCCGGAAAATAAAGAAATCAGATAAAAAAGATACTTGCAGGCGGGGCACGTAATAAACTACCTCCCGGCAGATGGGAGGTATATCCGGAACAGACCGGAACGGTTGTTATTGTATCTAAAGGAATGGCAAAAAAGCGAATATCCAGCGAATGGACAGCGCCATCCTGCACATTGATGTGCGAAAGAGCATTGAATAACTGTATTTCGGAACACGAGTGGTGGTGAGTGGTTCCGTTGCTTTGCTTCTGAAACGGATGCGAGTGTACAATGGTAACCCCATTCTCTATGTGAGCGTGCATAAACAGGGTAATAACACTGTAGTACGACACAAACAGAACGGGCAGGAAATAAGTAAAGAATGTTCGCAGTCTCTGTTTCACTAACTTATTTTATATTTACGGTACAAAGTTAGTAAAAAATTATTTGATAAATGTAAAACTAATTACTATGTTTGTTGAATCATCTATATAACCCAATTTTATGAGAAAAATCTGTCAACTTATTCAACTTTCCATTATCATTCTTTTGGTTAGTGGGTGTAGCAAGTCTACACTATCTCTGTATGAAACTGTACCCAATGATCCTCTTAACACCCGCATCTACACTTTAGACAACGGGATGAAGGTGTATATGTCTGTCAACAAAGAAACTCCCCGGATCCAGACCTATATTGCGGTTCGTGTTGGAGGCAAAAACGATCCTTCAACCAACACTGGCTTGGCCCACTATTTTGAGCACCTCATGTTTAAGGGAACACCTAAGTTCGGCACACAGGATTATGAAAAAGAAAAACCGTTGCTGGATCAAATCGAAGGCCTTTTCGAGACCTATGGTAAGACGACCGACGATGCGGCCCGGAAAGAGATTTATAAACAAATTGACAGCTTGTCCTACGAAGCATCTAAATTTGCCATTCCAAACGAATACGACAAATTAATGTCGGCTATCGGGGCTAACGGAACCAATGCTTATACAGGATTCGATATGACTGTCTATACGGAAGATATCCCATCCAATCAGATCGAAAACTGGGCGAAGATACAATCCGAACGGTTTTCCAATAACGTAATACGTGGATTCCATACGGAGTTGGAAACGGTTTACGAAGAAAAAAACATGTCGCTTACCCGTGATTCGAGAAAGGTGTACGAGAAATTACTTGCCTCTCTATTCCCAAATCATCCCTACGGAACCCAGACAGTATTGGGTACTCAGGAGCATTTAAAGAATCCGTCTATCACTAAAATCAAAGAATATTATAAGACATGGTACGTACCTAATAATATGGCCATTTGTCTTTCGGGCGATTTTGATCCAGATCAGATGATTCAGGTTATCAAGACCTACTTTGGCACTATGCCTAAAAGTGACTCAATCCCCACCCTCTCGTTAGCAAAGGAACCCGAAATTACGGAACCTGTACAGGCTGAAGTACTCGGACTGGAAGCCGAAAATCTTGTTCTGGGCTGGAGATTCCCGGGTGTTGCGGCAGATTCGACCGGTATGCTTGATTTGATTGGTCAGATTATGAGTAACGGACAGGCCGGATTGATCGACCTGAACCTGATTCAGCAGCAGAAGGTACTCAGAGCCAATGCAGGCACTTATGCTATGGCCGACTATTCTGCTTTTGTTATGATGGCTACTCCAAAGCAGGGGCAGACTCTCGAGCAGGCAAAAGACCTGTTGTTGGGCGAAATTGAGAAACTGAAAACAGGCGATTTCGATGAATCACTGATCGAAGCTTCTATAAACAACCTTAAGCTTTACCAGATCTACCGCATGGAGAGCAATGCCGGAAGGGCCAATTGGTTTGTAAATTCATTCATTAATGGAGTAGATTGGAAAAATGCTGTAACCAAACTTGATCGTACCAGCAAGATTACAAAAGAGGAATTGGTAGCTTTTGCTAAAAAGAATTTTGGCAACAACTATGCTGTTGTATACAAAAGACAGGGAAAAGACCCAAACGAATTGAAGATTGCCAAACCGGCTATCACACCTATCGTGATGAACCGCGACACAAGCAGTGCTTTCCTTGAAGAGATCAAAGCGGCAAAGGTGACTCCTATTGAACCTGTATTTCTTGATTACTCGAAAGATATGGGACAGTTTAAGGCTAAGTCTGATATCCCCGTGCTATATAAACAAAACGTAACCAACGACCTGTTTGATATTTTGTACGTTTACGAGATGGGTAATAACAACGACAAGTTGCTGGGTACTGCTTTCCAATATTTAAAGTATCTGGGTACTTCTAAAATGACGCCTAAACAGATTCAATCCGAATTCTATAAGCTGGCTTGTTCATTCGATGTATTTAGCAGCAACGAAAGAGTTTATGTGTCTCTAAGCGGATTAGGAGAAAACATGCCGAAAGCTTTGGCTTTGTTCGAAGAATTGCTGGCTGATGCGCAGGTTAACAAGGAGGCTTATACCAACCTGGCTGCCGACATATTGAAAAATCGTTCCGATGCAAAACTTAACCAAGGTGCTAACTTTAATAAATTGATGCAGTATGCTATATGGGGACCTGTTTCTCCGGATAAAAACATACCATCGGCACCCGAATTGAAACAGCTTAATCCGGACGAGCTTATTAAGAAAATCCATACGATGACCTCTTTCCAGCACAGAATCCTCTATTACGGACCGATGTCGCAGGAGGCTCTTACTGCCGAATTAAATAAATCACATCGTGTTCCCGAGAAGTTGCTTCCTGTTCCGGCCGGAATCGACTTCAAGCAACAGGTTATTACCGAACCGAAGGTTTTATTGGCCAAGTATGATGCCAAACAGATTTATATGTCTATGGTTTCCAACAGAGGTGAAACATTCGATCCTGCCATTGATCCGGTTCTATCGTTGTATAATGAATATTTTGGAGGAAGTATGAATGCCATCGTTTTCCAGGAAATGCGTGAAGCAAGAGGGTTGGCTTACTCGGCAGGTGCCAGCTTAAATACACCATCCAAACTTAAATATCCGTATATTTATCAATCGTTTATTGCTACGCAGAACGACAAAATGGTTGATGCCTTAAAGGCGTTCCATTCCATTATTGATGATATGCCCCAATCAGAAAAGGCATTCAACCTGGCAAAAGATGGCTTAATTACCAGACTACGCACCGAACGAATCATCAAGTCGAATGTGTTATGGAATTATATCCAGGCTGAAGACCTCGGACTGAAAACGGATACCAGAAAAGCTTTGTTTGAGCAGGTGCAAAAAATGACATTACAAGATGTTAAGGCTTTCCAGGAAAAATGGATCAAAGGACGTAAATATATTTACTGCATCCTTGGTGACGAGAAAGACCTTGATTTGAAAAATCTTGAAAGTTACGGACCGATACAGAGGTTAAGTCAGGAAGATATCTTCGGATATTAATTCATTTTCATCTGTTTAGCCTTATTTAAGGAGGAGAATTTTCAAAGGATTCTCCTCCTTTTGCTTTGTAAAAGAGAAAGATACAATTTACGACTTGTAGATATTATATCTGTTAGCCAAACTATTTGTAAGTAAAAAAGCCATTATATATAATAATTTATTACTTTTGTCTGCAAAGTTCAAAGGTTTAACGCAAGCACATTAAAAGTTAAAGCCGACAACGTTACAAAATATATAAGTCAATGGGTAAGATAACAAAAGAAGATGCTCTTCGGTATCATGCCGAAGGAAAACCGGGGAAAATAGAGGTGATTCCCACCAAACCATATAGTACACAGACAGATTTATCACTGGCCTATTCACCAGGTGTGGCTGAACCTTGTCTTGAAATTGAAAAGAATCCGCTGGATGCGTACGAATATACTGCCAAAGGTAATCTGGTTGCGGTAATTTCGAACGGTACGGCTGTTTTAGGTTTGGGGGATATCGGTCCGCTGGCCGGAAAACCTGTTATGGAGGGAAAGGGACTTTTATTCAAAATATTTGCAGGTGTAGATGTGTTTGATATTGAGGTTGACGAGAAGGATCCCGAAAAATTCATTCAGACTGTAAAAGCCATCGCTCCCACTTTTGGAGGTATAAACCTGGAAGATATCAAGGCCCCCGAGTGTTTTGAAATTGAAACCCGACTGAAAGAGGAGTTAGACATCCCGGTTATGCACGACGATCAGCATGGAACTGCCATCATTTCCGGAGCCGGATTAATCAATGCCCTCGAATTGGTTGGTAAAAATATTGAGGATGTACGGATTGTGGTAAATGGAGCCGGAGCTGCCTCGATATCATGTACCAAGCTGTATGTGATGCTGGGCGCAAAGATGGAAAATATCATTATGTGCGATAGTAAAGGGGTTATTTCCACACATCGTACCGATCTGAATGCTTCCAAAAAAGCCTTTGCGACTTCTTTGGATATTAAAACCCTTGCGGAAGCTGTTAGCGGGGCTGATGTATTTCTGGGTCTTTCGGTTGCCGACGTACTTACCAAGGAAATGGTGCAGACAATGAATGACAATCCCATTGTATTTGCACTGGCTAATCCAAATCCTGAAATCTCATACAGCGAGGCCATGTCATCACGCGAGGATATTATCTTTGCAACCGGCCGTTCCGACTATCCGAATCAGATTAACAACGTATTGGGCTTCCCCTATATATTCAGAGGTGCATTGGACGTAAGAGCAAAAGCAATCAACGAAGAGATGAAGCTTGCTGCTGTAAAAGCAATCGCCTCTCTGGCTAAAGAGCCTGTACCGGATGTGGTAAATGCAGCTTACAAACTAAAACGCATGAGTTTTGGAAGAGACTATATCATACCTAAGGCACTTGACCCCCGTTTGCTTACCCGCGTATCAAGTGCTGTGGCTAAAGCAGCAATAGAATCCGGAGTGGCGCGGAAGGAAATTACCGACTGGAATAAATACGAGAACCACCTGCGCGAAATGATGGGCTACGACAACAAAATGATGCGCTCGTTTACGGATATGGCTAAAGCTAATCCTAAACGTGTTGTTTTTGCCGAAGCAAACCATGTAAATATGCTTAAAGCTGCAGCAGAAGCTAAGGCAGAAGGTATCTGTTTCCCCATCCTGCTTGGTAACGAAGACCGTTTGGCAAAGATAGCCAAAGAAGAAAACATCAGTCTGGAAGGTATAGAGATTGTTAATCTGCGTCACGACCGCGAACTGGAACGCTGTCGCCGATACGCCAAAATGCTTGTGGAAAAGAAACAGCGCGAAGGTATGACTTATGCCGAAGCCTGCGAAAAGATGTACGACAGGAACTGTTTCGGAATGATGATGGTTGCTTCTGGCGATGCCGATGCTTTTGTTACCGGTGTATATAGCCGCTATTCTGAAACCACCAAGCTTGCCGAACAGATTATCGGTATTCGTCCCAGTTATAAATATTTTGGCACCATGAATATTGTAACCTCCAAGAAGGGAACATTTTTTATTGCCGATACTCTTATAAACAGACATCCTTCTACCGAGGTATTGATCGACATTGCTCGCCTTACCCACGATGCCGTTAAATTCTTTGCCAACGAGCCTACAATGGCTATGATCTCTTACTCTAACTTTGGCGCCGACAATCAGGGTAGTCCGATTAAGGTTCACGATGCAATAGCTCATCTGCACGCAAACTATCCCGAGATTCAGATCGACGGCGAAATGCAGGTAAACTTTGCCCTGAACAAGAAATTAAGAGATGATACGTATCCGTTCAACAAGGTAAAAGGCAAGGATGTAAACACGCTTATTTTCCCAAACCTGAGCTCGGCAAACAGTGCTTACAAGCTTTTATTGGAAATGGGTGTTGTTGAGACCATCGGACCGATACAGATGGGATTAAATAAACCGATTCACTTCACAGATCTTGAAAGTTCTACACGCGACATCCTGAATCTGACCACAGTGGCTGTTGTTGATGCTATTGTACAGGAACAGATTGACAAAGCTAAATAAGCGGACTTAAAGGACATTATAACATAGCGTAATCTGAAAACTCATAAGAGGGTTGAACAGATTACGCTATTTGCTTGTTAACTATCTGCAATCAGGTGAAAGGATTAGTGCAAAATAATATATTAGGTATTCTAACGTCTGTTATAGATTATTAAAGGCTTAAAACCTTTCCTTATTTAAGAAAACTTGTACCTTTGCACAAATATTTTCCTAAAGGAACAATTAGCGTTAAATGGCAAAAATTATCCGTAACATATTTCTGTTTGTCCTGCTTCTGGCCGGATCGAGCAATTCTGCCTTGCTGGCACAACGAATCACATCGGCTTCAGGTATTGTAAAAGATTCAATTACAGGTGAGCCAATGTCGTACGTTTCTGTAATTTTTGAGAATTCTACCATTGGAACGATGACAGATGACAATGGTTTGTTTACGCTTCAAAATGACAGGGGGCTGACCAAATTGCTGGTTTCTTCGCTTGGTTACGAAAACAAGCGTGTAAACTTATCGGCAGGAAAGAAAAACGAAGCTTTATCAATATTAATACGTCCTACAACCATTCAGATTTCAGAAGTTGTAATTAAACCGACTAAAGAAAAATACACTAAAAAAGATAATCCCGCGGTAGAACTCATTCGCAATGTTATTGAGCGTAAAAACGACAACCGCATTGAAGCAAAAAGCGCTTATCAATCCGAAAGGTATGAGAAGCTGAGCATTGCTCTTGATAATTTTAATCCCAACCTGGATAAGAATAAGTTCCTCAAGAAATTTAGTTTTATCAAGAATTACCTGGACACATCCGAATTCAATGGAAAACCTATTTTAACGGTGTCTGTTCGCGAAACATTGTCCGACATTTATTACAGAAAAGATCCCAAATCAGAAAAGATCTACACAAAGGGTCAGAAACTGCAAGGGATTGACAAATCGCTGGATGAAGGTGGAATAACTTCCAACCTGCAGGAGATCTTTCAGGGAATCAACATTTTCGACAATAACATTAACATTCTGCTTAACCGGTTTGTGAGTCCGCTCTCATCAACCTTGGCTACCTCCTATTACAAATATTACATTATGGATACCGTAATGGTAGGTAATAAAGAATGTATTGATCTGGCTTTTGTTCCGTTTAACAGTCAGAGTTATGGTTTCACCGGAAGATTGTTTATTACCACCGATGGTCATTTTGCCATCAAGAAGTTTCTGTTGAATGTTCCTTCCAACATCAATCTAAACTTCGTAGATAATTTACGAATTACACAGGAATTCAAACAAATGCCAGACAGCACCTGGGTACTTGATCAGGAAAATACATTCATTAATTTTTATGTAATAAAGGGAGCTCAACAGCTTTATGCGCACCAGATGAGGAGTTATAACAATTATGACTTTTCGACTCCACCCGATTCTGTATTTAATGTTTTAGGCAGCAACATTGTTTTGGAAAGCGCCATAAACCAACCGGATAGCTTTTGGGTAGCAAACAGGCACGTGCCTTTAAAAGAAAAAGAGAATGCTCTTAAGGATCTTTTGGCTGAACTACGTAAGGTCCCGGCATTCAATGTAATGATTAAAACGGCAGAAATCCTTATTTCGGGATATATCCAGACCGGTAAAGACCGTAGTACAAGCAAATTTGACTTCGGACCGATGAATACAACTTTCAGTGCGAATCAGATTGAGGGATTCCGTATGCGGGTTGGCGGGATGACAACAGCCAATTTCCATAAACACCTTTTTGCCAGTGGATTTATGGCTTACGGAGCAACCGACCGTAAACTTAAGTATAACGGTAAATTGACCTGGGCATTCAACAAGAAACAGTATCACGAGGGTGAAAATCCCAGAAATAATTTATCGTTGATGCATGAATACGATATTTATACTCCTGGCCAGGACTTCCTGTTTACCAGCAAGGATAATATATTTGTTGCCTGGAAGGTTGGAGAACCCATTACTAAAATGAGCTACATCCGTAAAACCATGCTATCATATGAGAAAGAATGGTTAAACGGACTCACATTCAAGACATGGGTTCGTAATCAAAATGACGAACCAACAGGTACGCTCCGTTACACGAAACGTGATGCCTACGGTAATATGTACCGGATCAATGATATTACGACCAGTGAAGCAGGTGTTCAACTCCGCTTTGCTCCTGGTGAACGTCCGTACAGTGGAAGAGCCGGGAAAGAGTCGGTATTCAACCTTTCAAAGGATGCTCCTGTGTTTAAGATCTCCCATCAGATGGGTCTGAACAATGTATTAGGAAGTGAGTATAGTTATAATCATACGGAAGCTTCTGCTGAGAAACGTATTTGGCTTTCATCGTTCGGACATATAGACACAAAGATAAAAGCAGGTAAGGTATGGGACAAAGCTCCATTTCCATTACTTATTTTACCAAATACAAACCAGTCTATCACCATTCAACCCGAAGCATTCCATATGATGAGTGCTCTTGAATTTGTAACAGATCAGTATGTATCTCTGGATGTAACTTATTACCTGAAGGGATGGATATTAAATAGAATTCCGGGAGTAAACTGGCTTAAACTTCGTGAAGTTGTTTCATTTAATGCCATATACGGCGGACTTTCTGACAAGAACAACCCAATGAAGACACCTGATCTTTTTATGTTCCCTGAAGGAACACAACCGTTAGGAGATCGTCCTTACATGGAAGCAAGTGTAGGTTTGGAGAATATCTTCAAGATACTTCGCGTTGATTATTTCAGAAGATTGAGTTATCTTGACAATTCAAATATTAAAAAGAGTGGTGTACGTATTGCTCTAAGATTTTCATTCTAAAAACGGTATAATGGATAATAAGGATACGGTGAAAACACCTTACAACCATACACCCAATGCATGGGCTTTATTTCCTTTGGTCGTTTTTCTCTTTACATATTTGGTGGTATCTATTCTTGCCGGCGATTTCTATAAAATGCCTATCACAGTTGCATTTTCAATAGCATCGGTTGTTGCAATTGCCCAATCGAAAGGAGGAAAACTCAATAACAGGATTGAGCAGTTTTGCAGGGGGGCAGCCAATTCAAACATTTTATTGATGGTGCTGATTTTTATTCTTGCCGGAGCTTTTGCCCAAACAGCCAAAGCAATGGGCGCCATCGATGCTTCCGTAAATCTAGCCTTGTCCATCTTACCAGACAATCTATTGGTAGCCGGAATATTTATCACTGCGTGTTTTATCTCGCTATCGGTAGGCACCTCTGTAGGAACTGTCGTAGCCCTTACACCCGTTGCGGCAGGTATTGCTCAGAAAACGGGACTGGATCTTTCCCTTATGGTTGGTGCTGTAGTTGGAGGAGCTATGTTTGGCGACAATCTTTCTTTCATTTCGGATACAACAATCGTAGCAACACGTACCCAGGGATGCAACATGTCTGATAAATTTAAGGCGAATGTACTAATTGCTCTTCCTGTAGCTGTTGCTACCACTCTCATTTATATTATCACTTCTCAATCTGCACTTCCTAATACAGGTTCGGTAACAATCGATTGGATTAAGGTTATCCCCTATCTTGTAGTTCTCATTACTGCCATTTCCGGAGTTAATGTACTTCTAGTTTTATTGATTGGAATCGTATTATCCGGTTTTGTAGGCTTACTGACGGGTGGATTCGGCATTTGGGAATGGACCGCCTCCATGGGATTAGGTATAAATAATATGGGAGAACTGATAATTGTTACACTTCTTGCTGGAGGTATTCTGGAAATGATACGCTTTAATGGTGGGATTGACTGGATCATATTAAAGCTTACTTCTCATGTAAGAACCGCCAGAGGCGCCGAACTTAGCATCGCTGGCTTGGTTAGCTTTGCCAACTTATGTACCGCAAACAATACGATTGCACTCATTATGGCTGGACCAATAGCTAAAGACATTGCCACAAATTTTAATATCCCAGCTAAAAGATCGGCCAGTATTTTAGATATCTTTTCTTGTTTTGTACAGGGAATTATACCTTATGGCGCTCAATTGCTGATGGCATCCGGACTAGCTATGATATCTCCCATTGAAATAATGCAGAATCTCTATTATCCCTATCTTCTGGGATTTACAACATTATTGATAATCTTACTACGAAAACGAAAAGTATAATACAATTTCATATACAAAAAAAGAGGATGAATCTTGTTAAGCAGATTCATCCTCTTTCTTTGTATAATAATAAGTCGCACCCAGCGAACTTATCCGATCTTAAGATCAATTTGACGCGGTATCAACTTGTGATCTCAAACCATAAACTACCGATCCTATTCTATCTTAAGATCAATTCCCTGTAAAGCATTGTCGGCAGACGATCCGCCGTATAATATTTTATAGGATCCGGGCTTTACTTCTAAGGTCTGCGTCGCATCACTGAAGGAATAGAAAGCCTTCTGATCTAGTTCGATGGATACCTTTTCAGAAGCTCCTGCTTTTACAGACACACGCTTAAAACCTTTTAATGCCTTAATCGGACCTTCGGGATCATTCGGATTCTTAATGTAAATCTGTACAACCTCATCACCGTCACGCTTTCCTGTGTTTTTAACATCCACAGTCAGGGTTACTTTATCCTTTATTCCGATCTTCGAAGCAGAAAGTTTCGCATTCTGATAAGCAAATGTTGTATAGCTTAATCCGTAACCAAATGGATATAATGGAACCTGTGTCATATAGCGATACGTACGTCCCTTCATGCTATAATCCTCAAAATCGGGCAACTGATCAACGGACTTGTAGAATGTGATTGGCAATCTGCCGGCTGGGTTATAGTCGCCGAAAAGAATATCTGCAACTGCTGTACCGCCCTCCTGACCGCCATACCAGGCATTCAGAATAGCATCAACGTTGGCATCCTCCCAGTTAAGAGCCAATGCACTACCTGTACATACAACATAAACTACAGGCTTTCCGGTTGCTTTAAGAGCTTTGACCATCTCTTGCTGAACTTTTGGAAGCTCAATATTGGTTCTGTCACCTTTTCTGAAGCCTTCAGCATCCACAGGCATTTCCTCTCCCTCTAATCGAGGTGAAATACCTCCTACAAATACAATTACATCCGCATCTTTTACGTTTGCTGCAGTGCCGGCAAAGTCGACCGGTTTACGAACACCAACAGAAAAGTTCAGATCGGCCATACCTGAGCGTTGCATGTATTCTATCTTCACTGCATACTTCTTTCCTTTTTCTGCTTTAAGAGTATATTTTCTAAATGCAGTATACTCGCTCTCCCACATTTCAGAAACAACAGCGTTATCAATGTACAACCGGATTCCGTCATTTCCAGACAATTCAAAATCAATATCTCCGGTTACAGGAGCCTCAAACACTCCGGTAAAACGAGCGGTAAAGTCAGATAAATTGACATTTGGAGCAAACTGAGTATTTCCTCCAGTAGTATAATGTAAGCTCTGAGCCAATCCCTTAAAGACAGGTTCTCCTTTAAATTCTGTATTATTAAAGTACTCAGCAAGAAAACCGGTACCAGCATTTGAGGTAATTTTATCCCCCATATCTTGCATTACAAAGTTATCAGTATGATTGCATCCCAATTGATAGATTACCTCAGCACCGGGAACTTTATTTCTGATTCCTTCTAAAATTGTAACAGTTTTCGTTGGGAATCCATTGTAATTTGCCCACAACATGGTGCTATCTGCAGCATTGGGACCAACAACAGCGATCTTTTTTATGGACTTATTCAATGGCAAAACGTTGTTTTTATTTTTCAGTAACACCATACTCTTACGAGCCATCTCCAACGCCTGCTGGATATGTTGCTTACTTTCTACAACGTTATAAGGTATCTTCGCGTATGACACCTTATCATCCGGATCAAACATGCCTAGTTCGAAACGAGCTTTAAACAAACGACGTAATGACTCGTCCAGATCGCTCTCTTTAAGTGTTCCGTCTTTCAATGCTTTTTTTAACGAACGATAGCTTCCGCCACATTCCAAATCGGTTCCACTTCGTACGGCATCGATAGATGCAGACTCGGCATCAGGATGTGTTTCATGACGGGGCGTATTCTTGTCTTTTTGCCAAAAATCATCTATTGCTCCACAATCGGAAAGAATAATTCCCTTATATCCCCAGCTGTTACGAAGAATATCAATTAATAACTTGTCACTGCCACAACAAGGCTTCCCTTCATAGCGGTTGTAAGCACACATTACTTCCTGCACATCTCCCTCCTTAACAAGTTGCTCAAAAGCAGGTAGATAGGTTAACCATAAATCACGAGGAGTTACTTCAACATCAAACTCATGCCTGTTCCACTCCGGACCGCTATGAACTGCATAATGTTTTGCACAAGCATGGGTTTTGTAATAATCGGGATCGTTCCCTTGTAACCCCTTTACAACAGCTAGTCCCATTCGGCCTGTTAAATAAGGATCTTCGCCATATGTTTCCATTCCACGCCCCCATCGCGGATCTCTGAATATATTAATATTGGGAGTCCAAAATGTTAGTCCTTTATACCGGTCATATTCTTTATCTTTTTGATATTGATGGTATTTTGCCCTCGCTTCGTCGCTTACCATTGTGAAAGTCTTTAATAAAGCCTCATCATCAAAAGTTGCCGCTAAGCCGATTGCCTGCGGAAATACAGTGGCTTTCCCTGCACGGGCAACGCCATGCAATGCTTCATTCCACCAATCATAGGGAGGAATTCCCAAACGTTCGATAGCTGGGGTCTGATTCATCATCTGACCTACTTTCTCTTCTGGCGTTAATCTGCTTAGCAGGTCGTCAACACGTTCGTCAATAGGAAGATCTGGATTACGAAAAGGATAGTCGTACTTCTGACTAACACACGAAGCGGATGCGATCAAAAAAAGAGCAGCACCCGCAATAATTTTCATTCTCATGGTCTTATAATTTAGATATTGTATAAATTACACTTTAAAAAAATGTAATTCATTTGTTTGTAGAATGTTATATGGTACTATTGGGAACAAAGCTAATTGATTTGGTTTACATATTCAAATAAATAAGATAAAATAAACAAGAAAATCTCTTCCATCAGCTTTCTTTCTAAATATAATATAAAGGCTTACTTTATTTATTTTGGCTCACAGAAACTCGTATTGCAAGTTTCTGCAAAAAGCAAATCATCTATCGAATCGAAGTTAAATCAGTAAATGTTAACAAATAAGCGGATTTAAGGCAATACAAAATTTCCAAACCCTAATCACAGGATTCGTAACGACTATCTAATTCAAAAATCAATAAGGTAAAGTTCTATTTGAGCAAGTCGGGACGTAGTCTTAAAGTCCTTTCATGAGCTTGCTGAAGCCTCCATTCAGCAATTTTACGTTCGTGACCAGAAAGTAAAACTTCAGGAACTTTCCATCCGTTATAATCAGCTGGTCGTGTATAAACCGGCGGAGCCAATAAATTATCCTGAAACGAATCGGATAAAGCACTTTGTTCATCACCAATAGCCCCAGGAAGGAGTCGGATTACGGCATCTGCCATGATAGCAGCAGCAAGTTCGCCACCAGTTAAAACATAGTCACCAACCGAAATTTCTTTTGTGATAAGATGCTCACGGATACGATAGTCAATTCCCTTGTAATGACCACAAAGAATAATCAGATTGTTTAGCATCGACATCTTATTGGCCATGGGTTGGTTAAAGGTTTCACCGTCCGGCGATGTATATATAACTTCATCGTAATCACGTTCACTTTTTAAAGCAGAAATCGCCCGGTCAATCGGTTCTATTTGCATAACCATGCCCGCTTCGCCTCCAAAAGGATAATCATCAACACGGCGCCACTTGTTAGTAGTATAGTCGCGGAGGTTATGTAAATGGATTTCGGCCAGGCCTTTATCCTGAGCTCTCTTTAAAATAGAACAATTGATCGTTCCTTCTAACATTTCGGGCAATACGGTAAGAATATCAATTCTCATTGTCATACAATTTGATTTCGGTGCAAAAGTAGGCATAATATACATTTATTCGGGTATAAACATGTAAATTTGTAGTCATAATCCAAACATAATACATGTACACAAAAGACGAATTACGCGAATTAAAGATAGCCTTTTGGGAGAGTTTTGCAGCCTATTGCGAGGTACAACCATATTTACAAGGACGAAAAAAAATCTGGATCCTATATGATACAAAGATAAAAGGGGTTGAGCTTAAGTTTGACGCAACCCGGAATGGTGCCTACGTTATTCTTGAAATTAACCACCGACAAGAAGACCTGCGGTTGGAGATGTTTGAGAAACTTTCCTGGTACAAAGAAACCCTGGAAAAAGACTTTAACGAGGGACTAATCTGGGATATATGCTTTGTTAGAGAAACAGGAAAAGAAGTAGCCAGAATTTATACTGAAAAAACCGGCATTGATATTCATCGGAGAGAGCATTGGGGCGAATTCTTTCATTTTATGGCCAAAAAGATGTATTTACTTGAACGTAACTTTCTTGAAATTGCCGATTATCTAAGAGAATAAAATCATCAAAACAAAGGATCATGATTCCATCTTCAGAACCATGATCCTTATAATAATTATATCAAATAGTGTCCACAAAATAACCTAAATATCATCATCTTTAATAATGTCTTAGGCTGTGTTTCAATGAACCTAAGGACGGACACTACTGTACCATCCATAGGAACTTGAAAAGGTCAGTAAATATAGAGTAGGGTTAGTTTGGTTAGAAAACATTGCAAAGCTACGTATCTTGTACATCCTAAACAATAGGTTTATATGTACAGAATATAGACAAATTCACCCTAACAACCCATATTAGTTCAGCTTAAACCGCTTTTATTCAATTTTTTGAAGAATATCTTCCAATGTTATATCTCCGTCAATATGCATTCGGAGTTTTTTTATCCGAGTTCTTTTGGTCAACAAAGACTCGTATTTACAATTTGTAAGTTTAGCGATTGTTTCATTTGAAATTCCAAGTCTGATTAAATTACAGATACGTACATCATGAGTAGTAAGGTCTGGAAATGCAACTTCAAGTTTTTTACTGAAATTATCAAAATGTTCATTCATCAATTCGGAGAATTGAGCCCACTCCGATTCAGCAATCAATGGATCTCCCGGCACCCAGACCTGTAATCTTTCAATTAAAGAAGTTTGCTTCATTATCTGCTCATTCATTGCAATAATCTGAACCTTTTTCTTCGACAAGCTGGATATTTGATCTTTTAAATCGTGTAATGTACGTTCCAGCTTTTCAGTATCTTTTTTCAGAGCGATGGTCTCTTCTGTTTTTGCACGCAAAAGAGCTAATTGATATTCTTTTTTAGCTAATTCATCACTCGTATCCGCCATCTGCTTGGTCGTTTTCCGGATCCAGATTTCATTTGCCTTTAGCATTTTCATATTATCTGCAATCTGCTTTTCGTAGTCAATCAACTTGTTTACACTTTCTCTTAATTGAGATTCTTTTCTTCGTTTAAACGTAAAGAAGATGTAAACAAATGCAATTGTCAGAAGCAAGCTTCCTGATAGTATAAGATAGAAATTACTCCAACCCCTGGACTTTTCCAATAATATTACATTTTTCTCGTTCTCCAGTTTTTCATTATCATATTTAGCCACAACCTCCGCCAAGGCCTCAGCACTGTGTTTATCACGTATAGAATCTTGGTAATTATAGGATATCTTATATGCGTCTAATGATTTTTTGTAATTACCAGCATCTTCTTCAATATTAGCCAAGAAATAATAATAACCGGCTTTAGTAAACAACGAATTACTGTTAGCACATCGACTCAAATAATATCTAGCCGAGTCTAATTTATTAATTTTACGATACTCATCAGCTAACGTCAAACAGGTCCCCTCAAAATTAACTAACGCGGAGTCCTTTAACAAAGCCTTCTTCATATAAACTATTACACTATCTTGCATTTGTCGCTGTATATACATTAATGCGATATCGTATAAAATATTAGAAGCGACACTTAGCTGGTTGTTTGCATCAGCTACTTTGTATGCATCGTTAAACAATGATAATGATTTATCATATTCTTTTAAATTAGAATATGCACTAGCTATATCTCGTAATATGTAAGATATTGATACGGAATCGCCAGCAAGAAGTAAAGCATCTTTAGCCTTTTCATGCCAAACAATGGCATCATTAAACAAGCGCTGATAATGGAAAACTCCCCCCATTTGAGTACAAATCAATGCTTTTAATCTATAATCAGATGTTTCATTAACAAATGTTTCAGCTTTTTTAAATGCAAACGCAGCTTTTTCACTATTTTGAAGATCTTTATTTACTCGTCCTTGATAATAGTAAGCTTTAGCTTTCATCAAGGGGTCATCTTCTTTTTCAAAAAAGGCTACGACCGTATTAATCAGTGAATCTGAAGTATGAACAATGTAATTTTTATCGCGCGCTTCAATTAAACATAAATTATAAGTAGCTTTTAATTTGGCAGGCAGATGCTCTACCCCTTTCATTCCTTCGAGGATTAACAAAGCACTATCCGGACGTTCAAGCATTAATGCCTGAGCTTTAATAATATCATCCGGGATAGGATAATTTTTATTACAAGAAAATAGAAAAGACATAACCAAAACAAATGTTATGGCAACAATTGGAATCATTCTGCTAGCGTTCATAGGTAAATAGTCAAAAGCCGGATTCAAAATAAACCAGGCTTAGTTAAATAACTTTTTGAAATAAAAATCAAAAATACATTTAAATCCGTTACAACGAAGAAAACTCATTTAAAATTAGCAATTTCGGTTCGCAGAAAAGTAATTCAGCCAGTTTTTCATTAATAATACCTAATAAATAATGCCCTGATGATTTTTGTCTCCTGAATAATATATAATCATCCATATTGGGACGTATCCTTCTGTTAATAAGCAATGTCATTTGAAGTAAATTACTTTTATCGGAACATCCTATTTTCTAAATTCAGATTTAAATTACAAAGTATGGAAACAAAACCTTATATTTTTTGAATATACGTTATTGACTAAGAAAAGGTTCGTATACCTACGAAATACTGACTAGAAATGAATAAAAAAGTCTTCATTTAATGGGCATCAAATTATAGTTACTTTTGATTGTATAACTCATAACATTTTCTCCAAAAAGTATATACATTTTGGAGAAAATGTCCCGACATTTTTCATGGCAGATTAAATCATTAATCTTTAAAGAATAAAAGCATGCCTTAAGTCCCAGCAAACTCTCTATAAACTCATAAAATGGTATCTCCCATAAATAATTTGTAATATTTTATCATATAATATTGCAGATTCAAGAATTATTGTAATTTTGTAGCGTAATCAATCAGAAATATGAAACTGAATACAATGCATCATCATCACCATCATTACAACGGACAATAGTTCGGTGGGCTGTTTTGGTGTCTAAAAAGTGCATTAAAAATAATAAAGTGAAGGCTTACCGTTCAAGGTAAGCCTTTTTTTGTCGGTATATAGGTATTAATTTAAAAAAACAGACATATGTTACGAATTGCAGTACAATCAAAAGGAAGGTTGTTTGAAGAAACAATGATGCTTCTTGAAGAAGCTGGTATAAAACTGAATAAAGGGAAACGTACCTTGTTACTTTCGGCAAAGGGATTTCCGGTCGAAGTACTTTTCTTGCGCGATGATGATATACCACAATCGGTGGCTAACGGAGTAGCGGATATTGGTATCGTTGGAGAGAACGAGTACATCGAAAAAGGAGCGGAAGCTCTATTGATTAAACGCTTGGGATTTAGCAAATGCAGATTATCTTTAGCTATACCGAAAGATGAAGAATATAAAGGAATCGAGTGGTTTAATGGAAAAACCATTGCAACCTCCTACCCCGAAATTCTGAAGGACTATTTGAAACAAAAGCAGGTTAAGTCCGAATTACATGTTATCAGTGGATCTGTGGAAATAGCTCCTGGTATTGGTTTGGCAGATGCAATTTTCGATATTGTAAGTTCTGGAAGTACATTGGTGAGCAACCAGTTAAAGGAAGTCGACGTAGTAATGCAAAGCGAAGCCCTTCTTATCGCAAACAGCGAACTTACCGATTCAAAAAAAGAAATTCTGGATGAGCTGATTTTCCGTTTCGAAGCCATTCAAACAGCTGAAGGGAAAAAATATGTACTGCTAAATGCTCCTCAAAATAAATTAAAAGAGATAATCGAAATCCTCCCCGGGATGAAGAGCCCTACCGTAACTCCGTTAGCCGAAGAGGGATGGGTATCCATACAATCTGTAATTGCTGAAAAGCACTTCTGGGAGATAATAGGCAAGCTGAAAGCTCTAGGAGCTGAAGGTATACTGGTTATTCCGATTGAAAAAATGATTTTATAAACGATAGTAGTATGGAAATTATAAAATACCCCAATCCGGATGAATGGAATAAACTTATAAAGCGTCCGGCTCTGGATGTAAGTTCGTTGTTCGGTACCGTTCAAAAAGTTTTAGATGAAGTACGTACCCAAGGCGACGAAGCCGTAAAAAAATATGGGGAGCAATTCGATAAAGTTAAAATATCAGATTTGTTGGTAAGTGAAACTGAGATAAACGAAGCTGAGACCTTGGTGAATGCTGAATTAAAAGAGGCTATTCTTATTGCTAAAAACAACATTGAAAAGTTTCACGAAGCACAAAAATTTAACGGCAATCGTATTGAAACCACAACCGGAGTAACCTGTTGGCAAAAGGCTGTTGCCATTGAAAAAGTAGGATTATATATTCCCGGAGGTAGCGCACCACTGTTTTCGACGGTTCTCATGTTAGCTATTCCAGCAAAGATTGCAGGTTGTAAAGAGATCGTATTGTGCTCGCCACCTAACAAGGAAGGAAAGCTACATCCGGCAATATTGTATGCAGCTAAAATAGCTGGAGTCAGCATTATTATCAAGGCCGGTGGTATACAAGCAATTGCGGCTATGGCCTATGGAACAGAGTCGGTACCTAAAGTATACAAGATTTTTGGCCCAGGAAATCAATATGTTACCGCGGCAAAACAGCTGGTTAGCCTAAAGGAAGTCGCAATCGACATGCCGGCAGGACCTTCGGAAGTTGAAGTTATAGCCGATAAAAATGCCAATCCGGAGTTTATTGCAGCCGATTTTCTATCGCAGGCTGAACATGGTCCCGATAGTCAGGCTATACTTGTTACCACATCCGAAGAAATTGTAGAACCTGTTGTAAAAGCTGTTCAGGAACAATTGGAGAAATTACCTCGCAAAGAGATTACAGAGAAAGCGCTTTTGCACAGCCGTATAATCGTGTTGAAAGACGATGCCGAAGTAATTCGTTTCACCAATCAGTATGCTCCGGAACACCTGATTATACAAACAAATAATTATGACTTCATAGCAGATCAGATTACCAATGCAGGAAGTGTTTTTATGGGTGCGTATACTCCTGAAAGTGCCGGCGACTATGCTTCGGGAACCAATCATACGTTGCCGACCAATGGTTATGCCCGTTCTTACAGCGGTGTAAATCTGGATAGTTTCATCAAAAAAATCACCTTTCAGGAAATTACAAAAGAGGGAATAAGAAATTTAGGTAATACCATTGAGGTAATGGCTGCAGGAGAACAACTGGATGCACACCGTAATGCGGTAACTATAAGACTTAGTAGTTTATGAAAAGAGTAAACGCACCATTAACGAAGTCGACGGTCATGCATAGAATAAGTTTCGTACCTCATACCTTTCAATTATAAATTATATACGTATGAAAGAGTTAAAAGAATTAGTTCGCCCCAATGTATGGAATTTAAAACCTTATTCATCAGCAAGAGATGAATTCCATGGTGAAGCCTCCGTTTTTCTGGATGCTAACGAAAATCCATACAATGCCCCCTATAATCGTTATCCGGATCCTATGCAGTGGAAAGTGAAAGAACGCATTGCTGAAATTAAAAAGGTGGATGTAAAAAACATTCTATTGGGTAACGGAAGCGACGAACCCATCGATTTATTGATAAGAGCTTTCTGCGAACCCGCCAGAGACTGTATTCTGGCCATCGATCCGACCTACGGGATGTATAAAGTTGCAGCAGATGTGAATAATGTACCCTATATTCCGGTACTACTTGATGAACAGTTTCAGTTTAAGGCCGAAAATCTGTTATCGCACAAAGAGGCATCTGCTGCCAAACTTTTATTTCTTTGCTCACCTAACAACCCAACCGGAAACAGCCTGAATCGGGAGGAGATTCGCAAAGTGCTCGCTGGATTCGGAGGTATCGTAGTGGTGGATGAAGCCTACATTGATTTCTCTTCGGAACCTTCGTTCTTGAGTGAGCTTAGCACTTATCCTAATTTAGTGGTGCTGCAAACTTTATCAAAAGCTTGGGGAAGTGCAGGTATACGTTTAGGAATGGCCTTTGCTTCTCCCGAAATTATAGCTGTACTAAATAAGATAAAGTACCCGTATAATATCAACCAGCTTTCTCAGAAATATGCAATTGATCTGTTGGAGAATCCGTCTAAGGTAAACGAATGGGTTGAAGTATTGCTTAAGGAAAGAGAAAAACTTATTAATGGGCTCAGTCTTCTTCCAATTGTAAAGAAGATTTACCCAACCGATGCCAATTTTGTATTAGTACAGGTAGAAGATGCAAATAAACTTTACAACTACCTTGTCGAACAAGGAGTTATAGTACGAAACCGCACCAATATTGCCTTATGCTTGGGCTGTTTGCGCATTACTGTGGGTACTCCTGTAGAAAATGAGACTTTAATTGAATCGCTAAAAAAAGCCGCAATATGAAAAGAGCCCTATTTATAGATAGAGATGGTACACTGGTAATTGAGCCACCTGTCGATTATCAGCTGGACAGTTTGGAAAAGCTGGAATTTTATCCTAAAATTTTCAGGAATCTATATTTCATCCGCAAAAAGCTGGACTTCGAATTTGTGATGGTCAGCAATCAGGATGGCTTGGGTACTGCGTCCTTTCCGGAAGAGACTTTCTGGCCTGCGCAAAACAAACTTATGAAAGCATTGGAAGGTGAAGGCATCACATTCGACGATTTGTTGTTTGATCCGTCAATGCCCGAAGAGAACTCTCCCAACCGGAAACCTCGTACCGGAATGTTACATAAGTACATGGATGGTTCGTACGACCTGACTAACAGCTTTGTGATTGGAGACAGGCTGACCGATGTGGAATTGGCTAAAAACTTAGGTGCGAAAGCAATCTGGCTATACGATGGGGAAGATGCGGATCAGCAATTGAAAGCCAGAGATCTTGAGGCTTGTTGTGTTTTATGTACGGGTGACTGGGATAAAATCACTGAGTTTCTTTTTGCTGGAGAAAGAAGAGCTGTTATCAAACGAACCACGCGCGAAACAGATATTTATGTTGAAGTAAATCTGGATGGAAAAGGTAAGACAGTCATAGCTACCGGATTGGGATTTTTTGATCATATGCTTGATCAGATTGGCAAACATGCAGGTATAGATCTTACTGTTAAAGTGAAAGGCGATCTTGAAGTTGACGAACACCATACCATTGAAGACACGGCAATTGCAATAGGGGAAGCTTTATTAAAATCGCTTGGAGATAAAAGGGGAATAGAACGTTATGGATATTGTCTGCCTATGGATGACTGTTTCTGTACGGTTGCCTTAGACTTTGGAGGTCGTCCCTGGCTTGTATGGGATGCAACATTCAATAGGGAAAAGATTGGAGACATGCCAACCGAAATGTTTCTTCATTTTTTTAAATCCCTAAGTGACGCAGCCCGAATGAATCTCACAATCAAAGCCGAAGGTCAGAATGAGCATCATAAAATAGAAGGTATATTCAAAGCATTGGCCAGATCAATAAAGATGGCCATCCGTAGGGATATATTTAACTACGAACTTCCTTCCACCAAAGGAGTTCTTTAATAGAACGTAGGCTGTAAAGCGATTAATCCCGGGAAAATAACAATTTCCCGGGATTTTTGCTTCTGCTTAATCTGGTGCAATCGTCTATATATTAAGTAGCATTACCCCTGCATTTTGCAGATTCTTGATAGAATATGCTTATTTTTATCTAAATTTGTACTTCACAAAATTATAAACTAATGAAAAAAATAGCCCTATCCGCCATAGCCTTACTACTTTTGAGTGCTTGCGGACAAGAATTAAATACTCCCCTGGAAGGGAAATGGCAAATGCAACAGGTTGAATCCGATGGACAGGTAACGACTGTAGATACAATCTATTTCAACTTTCAAAATACTCTTTTTATGTATCAGATTTACAGTCCCAAGTCTGATAGTTTCCGGTCGGAGTATGGATTCAACAACATGCCGGACAACAACTCGATTGTTATCGAGCTGACCGACAATCCTGTACCTGTTGCCAGTTTTTTACCCTTTACTGATTGGACAGAAGCTACACGTCACTACAGTGTTGAGAAAGTCGACCGCAAACAATTAATTCTTAAAGCCGACAATAAAAAATACACCTTCCGCAAGTTTTAATTGGCCGGTTTCACCTGTTTGCGTTCAGGCTTCATTGCTGCCGCAGCCAGGTCGCGGGGATTGACTTCCACAGGTCCTGTTACAAATTCCGGAAGATTATATGAATAAAAACTGCGTATATATTCTTCCGGATCCTTTTGCGGTAAAAGAAATGGCTTTCCAATCTTTCCATTGGAATCAATGTTCGCAATAAAAGGACGGGTATAAAGTCCGTCAATCCGTCGGCTACTAAACACAAACCAGCGTGAGTTACTGCTCCAGTTGTGATAACTTTCCACATCATTGCTGTTGACTTCGGTTAGAGAACGTGAAATTCCTGTATTTAGATCGACCAACCATAAATCGGCCTCCTTATGCCATATGGAAAAGTTTCCATAATCAGACATGGTAAACATTAAATACTTTCCATCGTATGATGGTCTTGGAAAAGATACGCTCTTACCCATAGCTTCAGCAGCAACCAGAGTATCTACTTTATTTCCGAAAGTCCGTGAAACGGGATCAAACGATACACTACACAAATTATAACGTATCTGATTATATTCTTCGGGAATCGGACGCGCAGCTGCTGTACAGAAGAAGAGAGTTTTGCCATCTGTAGAAAAAGAGGGAAAAGTCTCGAACGACTCTTTACTACTTAATTGGGGACAACTTACCATTTCGTTGTTAACAATATCATAAACAAAGACATCCGACTCCAAATCGATTACCTCCACACGCTTTTCATCTCTTGCATGAAAGCCTTGCTGGGTTTTATTTGTCGAAAAAGCAATATATTTTTCGGATGGATGCCAGTATGTATATTGTGCATTACCAATCATTTTATCCGTTTTAGTTGCAAGCATTTTAATCGATCCGTTCTGCACCAATGCTGTAGCCCCATTTGCTCCCCGAATATGCAGACTCATCTTATGGGGATTATTCTGCGGAAATGTATGGCAGTTCATACAATTGGGAGCCATCAGTTTATTATCCAGAATAGTAGATTGTTTAGCCGTACTTAAACAAGTTTCATAGATTCCCATCTTACTCCAGACTTCATACCCCGGAGCAATCAGTCGGTACACCAAGCCATAATCAATCGAATCGGGCGAAATATAGATGGCAAAAGGAAGATACTGCCTCCATCTACCCTCCGATTTGACCGAAACTGTAATTTGCAGACTATCTCCTATGTTATCCTGAACAATGGAACTCCAGTCCGACGGAGGAAAGGCTGCAACCTTGTCCGACTGAATATGTAAGCTTCCCTTCTTTCCGGAAATAGTTACATCAATCTTATCATACGGGATTGAGAGGACAAAATTAAGAGGGGCAATGCTGGCCGGGACTGTCACTCCTGTGTAATCCGGAAAAACAGGTGGTATAACATTCAGTTTTTCCGGATTAATTACCTGCTCACCACAACTTGTAAAAAGTAACAGATAAAGAATCATCCATGTATATATAGTTTTCATCTTCTTTTATGGTTTAAATTAGTAGATAAAAGGCGTGATATAGCGTCAATGCATTTGCCTGAATTCTTCGTTTCTCTTAATAATATTTTTGTGTCTGTAATGGAAATAATACCAGTAAGTGTCAGCAAACTCCTTTTCAAGATACATCTGGGCATCCTCTCTTGTTGTATAGATGCCTGCATATGTCTGCATCCGTTTTTTCACCTCATTATTGACTGGGAAAGGTGTCTGGCTCAGATCCGTCGATTGCAATCCCCATACATATAAAGCCGCTTCCTGATAACTGATCGGCATCGACTTATAACCTATCTCTTTCCCTAAGTCTACATACTGCATAAAATGGGGTAAATCTTTATTCAGCAGGCAATAGCCCATCAGATATTCGTATGCCATCCGGTTCTTCGGCTCTTGTTGAATAAGCATTCCTAATATCATATCCAGCTGATTCCCATCAAATAAGAAATCTTCTTTGGGTCTGAATTTTCTAATTCTTCCCCACTCCGGATGATTATTGATCCGATCTTCATCTCCTAAATAGGCAAGCGTTTCGGTAGCCCAATCTTTATAGAAAAAAGTATTTTGGAGTATGAGCAGGTACTTTCTGGAAACTTCATAAGAGCCGTTTATTAAATTCGTTTCGGCCAACCGTTTCAAACAGCGGGCGCTTTTTTGATAATCGGGAATAGCCTCCATTCCTTCAAATGCAAAACGCTGTGCTGTATTTGTCAATCCAAGATAGTAATAAACCTCCCCAACCATCATAGGCAAGAGATAGTCCCTATCAAATTGCGGAATCAACCCCTCACTCCCATTCTGAATAAAATGAAACATCTTATCCCCTAATAGTCCCTTCTGACTAAGGGCCAGATTAAGACTTGCTACTGCAAGCGGATTAGCTGGGGCATCCTTTTCGGCCAAAGCCACTGCCTTATCCCATTGTTGAGTCCGGACTAAGTAATCATAGGTCATAACCTCCTCGGCGATGCGGTTGTAAGAACCTGCTACCAGATACGCAGCTCCGCCCCACACAAGAAAAAGCGAAGAGATATAAAATGGTAAACTCTTCTTTCCATCCATCACACTCTTTGGCAAAAAAGCATACAAAAGCATTACTAAAAACGTCAACGCCCATAACAGCAGGATTCCAAAAGGCAGATAAATAAGATAACGATAATAACCGTATCCGATAAAAACCTGCATTGATGGAAGAAGAACCAGGTAGTTTTTAGCGATAAGTGGCGAAATAAGCATTAAAATTAGATATCCTGCACCAATCCCCCAAGCCGACACTCTATTTTCAGTGGGACGAGTAAGCTCAAATACAATCATGATCAGAGGCATTAGAACCGCAGTACCTCCTGCAAGCCAATAAGTAATTGGGATGAAAATCATCGTAGCAACGATACGTACTACAGGCGAACTGATTTTAGTAAGCACCCAAACCAACTGAAGCGTAAGAATTAATGCAACCAATCCCCCAAGCATATAATTTTCGTCACATAGAAGAGCCCATAAAAAAAGAGGGGGAGCAAATGTAAATGGTTCAAGATTTGGATTCCTCTTTATCCGGAAAGCAACCCATTTTACCATTAATTGCAAGCGTACCATAAGTAGCGCCATTAATACTGGTCCGACCCACGGTAAATAGAAAAACTGGGTAATAAACTGACTCAAGAATGCCGTAAACCCGGAAGGAATAGAGATTGATTCTATAAAATAGGGCACAGTAAACTGAAATAACTGCAGCTGTTCCTGGAAATGCAGGTGATTTGCATAGAAAAAGGCATAAAAAATAAAGACAACAACTCCAAGTAAGAGTGTTAGCATCCCGTTGGCATTTCTTAATAGTATCTTCATTCGAATAATTTTTATTTACTTCATCTCATCCGTCGGTAAATTAAAATAGGCATCTTCTACATCCATTGCACCGAAAGATACACCATCTTTCGATAATTCGGGTATATTAAATGAAATAAGTGTATAATCGTAATAAGCCGGATCTTTCTGAGGCAGAACAAATGGTTTACTGGCTACTCCGTTGTTATCTATATATGAAAAATAGGGCTTTCCATATATTCCATTGTCGCGTTTGCTTGCAAAAACAAACCACCGGCTTTCGGACGACCAGCTATGATATGAATCCGAATACCAGGTGTTTACTTGTTTAAGGGAATCTACACCTCCTGTTTTCAAATCAAGCATGCGCAAGTCAGTTTCATTGTGCCAAATCGGGAAGGTGCCATAATCTGATACACAGAAAAGCAGATAACGTCCGTTTGGAGAAATCTTGGGGAAGCTGACCGATTGTTGCAGACTATTTGCCGAGAGAATGGTGTCAATCTTATTGCCAAATTTACCGCTTTTTTCATCAAAGTCGATTCGCATCAAGCTGTAACGAAGTGAACGGATGCTGTCGGGTAAAGGCAACTGAGGAGCTGCACAATAGTAAACCGACTTTCCATCTGCCGAGAACACAGGAAAAGTTTCCAATGTCTGATCCCCTGAAACCAATAAGGATGTATTTAAACTGTTATTATCAAAATCGAGAATAACCAGATCTGATGCGGTATCATATACTTCCAGACGTTCGGAGCGATAGGCATGAAATTCCGGAATTATTGTGTTTTGCGAGAAGACACCAAAGCGTCCTGAAGGGTGGAAGGCCCCATAAACCGCCGGAGCAAAGCTATTGACTCCTTTTGTATTTAATTTTCGAAGCTTCCCATTCCTATTCAGAATTGTTCCTCCCTTTTTCCCCCTTAAATGAAAAAGGGAAACATCCTTCTGATGTTGATTGTAAATGTGACAATTCATGCAAGATCCATCGGTCAGATTATTATCCGCCAATACTTTTTCAGAAAAATTCTCCAGATTCCGCTGACATATCTGAATTTTATTCCATACCTCGTATCCTGGTTCAATCCTTCGGTAACTCAAATACGAATCAATTTTATGGATAGATACTTTCCATTTAAACGCAGCATAACGATACCACTTCCCATCTTTTTCAACTGTAACCTCAACTGTTATATCATTCCCTTTTTCGGACTCCAATAATGATCTCCATTTCCTTTCGGGGAATTGTATCTTTTCATTTCCGTATACAACAAAGGATGTATTTTTCCCCTTAACAGAAACTTCGACAGATTGCGGCTTATTTCGTAATAAGAAATTTAAGGGAGCTATGTTATACGGAATAGTAATATTGGTATAATCCGGATAGATCGGTGGCATTCCATCAATCTTCTGTATCTCAGACGGACGGTTACATCCCGACTGAATGATAAGCAGTAATAAAAGTAAGTAGTATATAATTTGCTTCATTTTGTATCCATTTTTGCAAAGTGAAAATAAAACCAGTAACTCTTTCCAAATTTTGCCTGCAACAACTCCCCTCGTCCGTTACTTTGCTCGTACAATTTTGTATATTCGGCAAATTCACGAATCATATCCGGAGATATTCCGTAAGATTGAACCTCTTTATCCGTTGCTTTAGAGTTTAGAAGACTTATCAGTAATGCCTCTCCATAAATCCGGGGTAACAAAGAAGAAGTATCTTTTACATAGCGGTTATAGGCATTGGTGAAAGACCGGATATCTTTCGATAACAAATGATAGCATAACAGATAGTCGACCGCCATTTTATTTGCCGGATTACTTGAGGCCAGAAGGTTTAATGATGCAAGATAATCGGTCGAACTACGCAGCGTGTCACGTTTCGGAATCATGCTTCGTTTCTCTTTCAGCCAGGCATCTGTTGAGGCAACCATTGTATCGGCATCAAGAATCTGCAAACGCTTCTTAGCCCATGCACGATGGAAAAGAGTAGGTTCAAGCATTCTTAAATATTTACATGCAGCCTCTTTCTCTCCGTTAATCATGTTGATTTCTGCCAATCGTTTGATAAGACGAGAGCTTCTGTTATTTGGAGAGAAAATCATTCCCAGCATAGAAGAATGTTGTGCCATATTCATATCTCCAAGATAAAAGAACACCTCATTGCTAAAGAAGATCGTTAGAGGAGAAGCATTCGGGTTTACGGGTAAAAACAGTCCGTCTGTTGCAGGCTGATAAAACTCCAGGATGTGGTCCGGAAGCTGACCGTAGCGAGCCAATGCCAGATTTGTATAATAAGTTGCGATATTATCATTTAGATTATAAGAAGAAGCCTGTTTCAAAACCTTCGACCAGTTCCCAAAATACGCCTCACTGTCAAGCGAAAGGATCTTTTCTCTGTTAAAATTTGCTCTGGATAGTACACCTCCTATCAACAATATAAGTTGTAATCCAAAAAGGAAAGGAGTATATCTGATATCGGAAGTGTATATTCTAACCTCCCGGGAAGACATGCCACCAGCAAGCATTATTATTAAAAGAGGTGGCACAAATGCCATAAATTCTCTATGAGGATAGATATATGCCTGTTCGATAGTCAACAGATAATGAGAGCGCAATAAAAACGGAATCAAAATACCCGTAAAAAGAATTACGTATGCTAATAAGTTCAATTTCTCTTTTCTGATAGAATCTGTCAGCAAGAGTAATAGGTTAAATGTAAACAATCCACTTCCCAGCAATGCATACAAAATGGGTTGAAGAAGAATCGCAACCAGAAATGCGATAAATCGTTTTTTAATTGTGGCGTAAAGCAAAAAAATAATTACACAAAGAATTACAGTAATAGTAGACGACACGGAATACCCCAGTCCACAATGCAATACCCATTCTCCAATAATGGGAAAGAAAGCATAAAGCAACACATTCTTTTCTGCCCCCAGTTTTCGCAACAAGCAAACAATCAGCAGCCACTCCACACAAAGCAGCAAGGCTAAGACTATAGCACCTCCCCATCGAAGATAAAAAAATTGGGTAAAGAAGTCGCCCAGATAAGAGGCTAGTGAAGCCGGTTTAGATAAATAAGAGATAAAATATTCGGAAGTAAACAAAAAAAGCTGTAGCTGTTCTTTAATAAACAGATGGTACGGATAAAAAAATTGAAAGAAAGCTATACATAGTATAGCAAACATCATTACAGATCCAGCTTTGATAAGTACTTCCTTTTTTGTCATGAATAATTTTCATTTTAAAGCTACATACAACGGCCTTAGCATGTAATTTACAAGGAGTTTAATTCCTTTTTTTGTTCTGGGGTAAAGGAAAAACCGGTCATCTTATACACAAATTCACCTACAGCCGTATGCTTATATTGCTTTACAAAATTATAATTAAAATTGGAATATTCCTTATCGTACTTCATTTGAAGCTTTTTTAGTTCCTCTTTTTTAGATTCGTCGGCTTCAAGTAATTGCTGATTTATATTCGTATATGCAAAATCAGAGTTTCGTTTCTGTTCTTTCCACAATTGAAGGGCTTCATTCTGAGGAGTTCCCTTGGCAGAGCTCTCTGTATCAAGTATAACGCTGATTGTTCCCGGTTCAGTAACAACAAGTAACTCCTGCAATTCCATTCGTAACAAAGGTCGGGTTCGTAGTATACAAATTGAAGGGACAGAAGCATCCCCTTCGAATCTAAAAGTACCATCCTTTATCTGTACAGAATCAACCGTCTCAGCAGTAGCACCCTCAACCGGAACTAAATAAATAAATTCTCCATCGTAAGTTTTTCCTTTCAGCTTTCCTTCAATGATATATTTACTTTCGAAAGAAGCACAAGACAACATAAACAGAAGAGTGATAAAACAATATACCTTTTGCATAATACTACTTAAAGTTAATTGCACAAATTTATTAAGAGATAAAAGAGTGCAGGAAAACTCCTGCACTCTTCCAAATTATAAACAACCTATCATTCAGCTCTAAACATCCAGAACCATGCTGTACCCCAAGAACCTGCACCAGGCTCAGGATAAGAAAGCACCATCTTCTGGTCATCCAGTTTCAGAATATCATACGAATAAACCGGACCATTACCTTCATTGGGTGATTTACCACAAAGTACAGTAACATTCTTGGTTGTAAGTTTACCTTTTGCCCATACATCTTTATTGTCGTCTTCAGTAATTGCGGACATATCAAAGGCAAAAGACCCTTTAACAGTAGATCCATCCGATTTAATTTTTGTCAAACTAGATCCATTAACAGAAAAGGTCATTTTTGCCCCAGCACCTTCGCCTGTAGCCTGTCCATCGATATCAGCCAAAGCAACTGTCCACCAACCAGGAGATGTATTTCCTTTATAACCTCCGTTACCCCAAACGGCACTTAACGTATTATCCCATACCCAGTTTTTGTCTCCTTCGCCACATAAAATTCCCCATTCAGGAGCAACATTAATCAGAGTATCAACCTGTACAGTTATTGTTTTCTTAATGTAGGTTCCATCATGGTTCAATCCAGTAAAAACAATTTCACGCTTGCCTGCAAGTACCATCTGGACAGTAGTTTTTGTGCTTGTGGTAGTTCCATTACCATAAAACCAAGAGGACAATGAACCTACTCCATCGCTGTTTAAATCGATGTAGTTTGAATTTTTCCCATCAACCACCTGGGGGGTAGCGGTAATATTCAATTGATCGGCTGTAATAGCGCCCGAAAGAACATCTCTTTCCTCCGAGGGATCGCAACTAACCATCAGTAAAGAAACAGCTAACATCGAATATATTAATGTCTTGTTCATAAGATTCTTATTAAGATTAAAATTTAACATTTTACTATTCATTCCAACTTACAAATATTGCAGAAGCATCCCATCCTGCATTTTGCTTCAAAACACCATTGGAAAGATCAATTTCAGATTGCGGAATTGGCATGAATCCCTTGGTTGCTGCATAACGAGCAGCATAACCATCTTTTTGTTCCTTCATAACAGTAGGTACACCACGGTTCCAGATATCAGAACCGACTTGCTTACTAAGGGCCTGTTCTGCGATACCCCAACGTCTGATATCAGCCCAACGGGTTCCTTCAAAAGCAAGTTCCCATCTACGTTCATTACGTAAAGCCGTTTCTGAATAGGTTACAGCAGGAAGACCAGCTCGTGCTCGCACTCGGTTCATTCCATCTGCTGTGTTGGTAATTTCAGAGTGCATAAGAAGTACATCTGCAAAACGAATTACATTCAAGTCTACTTCATGTCCAAGTTGGAAATCGTCATCTTCTCCATCACCATAATAATCTTTTGAAGAGGTAAAGCTATTAAACAACTTATCAATTACAGTAACATCTTTATCATCTATTTTAACAGTTTTCACAGTCTTTGGAGCGGTTGTTGCGATAATTTTCTTTTGCCAAAAACCGGTTTCTTCCATCTGTTTATCTGCACCATAAACATAACCTTCGGTCTTTGATCCATCTAAGATAGAAGCTTCACGACGAGGATCATTAGGTTCGGCTGCTTGCCATTCTTTCCATAGTTTTGGACTAACCGGACCTGCACCCCAGCCCTGACCAAAGGGGAAAAGCTTTTTAAACTGATCTTCTCCTCCATGGCTACGAATTGCAAAATGCAACATATACTGATTCGAATAACCAATTGTAGTACCCCAATCTGCCAAGTGAGAACACTTAATAGCAAAAACTTGTTCTTTATTTTCACCATCTCTTACCCATTGAGGATTTCCTTCTAATGGATAAAATGGTTTAGAAACTGTATTCGTATAAGGCCATAAAGTCCGATAATCATTAATTAAATCATGACCACTATTGTTTATACAATCCTCTAAAGCAGAAACAACTTCCGCTTTTGCTATACTACCGGAAATTTTACCATCTTCGCCCATTAAAGGAAGTGATTCTTTTCCGTAAAATCCGGTATAAAATAGAAATACCCTACCTAACAAAGCCTCTGCAGCCCATTTTGTTAGGTGCCCTCCGCCAGATACAGTTTTATTCCATTGTTTTGATGGCATTATTTCAATTGCTTTCTTTAAGTCGGCTGCAATTGAAGCATAAATATCATCAACCGGAGACTGGGCCGGATAAACCTGTGCTTCTGCAACATTTTGAGGTACAGTAGTAATTAGTGGAACGCTTCCAAACATTTCAGCCAGTTCATGATAGAAAAATGCGCGGAGGGTTAAAGCCTCTCCCATCATTTGATTTCTCATTTCTTCGTTTTTTACCTTATCCAGGTTGGCAATGGCCATATTGGCACGGTTAATACCAGAGTAGCGGTCTGTCCAAAAAGATTGGAAGCGGTTAATGTTGGTATATAACAAGTGATCCAGAACCTGCATATCCTTATCATTCTCACCTCCACCCCCAAAACGATCGTCCGAAGCCAATTCAGACAAATAGAAATAGGTATTCTGGCAATTGGCAATTGATCTATTCATGGTTGCGTAAACTCCGGTGACCATCTGAATCGCATCTTTTTCCGTAACAGGATAATTTGCTGTTGTTTTCTTAGTGTAGCTTTCCGTATCCAAGAAACTTTCGCAACTTGTAAACAGTAGCGCAGAAACGGCAATATATAATACTTTTTTCATATTTATTCTCTCATTTAAAATTTAAGATTTACACCTACCATATATGTTCTGGGGCTTGGATAATAACCCAAATCAATTCCCTTCACCCAATTTAATGGATTTCCAGATGAATCTGCATAACCATAACCAACTTCCGGATCCATACCCGAATAACCGGTAAATGTGAACAGGTTTTGGGCAGTTAAGTATAAGCGAGCTTGTCCAAGAGGCATTCTAGGAAATAATTTCTTAAAATCATAACCAATTGTAATGTTTTGAATTTTCAGATAATCTCCATCTTCAATATAAATATCAGAAATATTCTGCCAGTTTGTATGGCTACCAGAAGTCAGACGAGGTAATTTATTGGAAGTACCTTCGCCAGTCCAACGGCCAAAGATGTCAGTAGTATAATTTTGTAATGGAGAATCCGCAAAAGAACGGTATGATTTAGCGATCTGCTGACCGAAGGCACCTGCTCCAGTAATGTTCAAATCAAAACCTTTGTAAGAGAAATTAAGGTTCAGACCCATGGTAAAGTCGGGATGAGGATTACCAATCTGCGTACGGTCTCCTTCAGTGATTTTTCCATCATTATCCGTATCAACAAAAATCAAATCACCCGGCTGAGCTCCGGCATATTTGGCAGCAGTACCATCTACCTGACTCCAGTTCTGGAACACTCCAGCTGTTTTGTATCCGTAGAAATATCCTAAAGGATATCCTACCTGAGCACGATACATTTCCGTTGTACCCTGACTTAATACATTGGCATCACCGTGAATAATTCCTTCTGCATTGGCAATACGCGTAACTTCGTTCTTATTGTGGGCAAGATTAACACTAGCTCCATAATTAAATTCACCAACTTTATCATTCCAGTTCAATGCAACTTCAAAACCACGGTTTTCAATATCTCCACCATTCACTGAAGGAGGATTGAGACCCCAAACTCCTGAGATTGGAGCAGTAACCAACCAGTCTTTAGTCGTCTTTTTATACCAATCAAAGGTCAAACCTAAACGAGAATTAAGGAAACGAGAATCAAATCCGAAGTTAAGCTGTTCTGAAGTTTCCCATGTCACATCCGGATTGGCAAGAATATCGGCATAACCACCAACTGTCTGAACTTTCTTTCCTGCATCAAAATAGTAACCATTACTGGCGTCAAACGCAAAAGTTGTCTGGTATTGGAAATTAGCTATAGAAGCATTACCATTCTGACCCCAGCTTGCACGAAGTTTCATAAAATCCATCCAGCTCTTGGTATTCTCCATAAAGCCTTCGTTTGTAACGACCCAACCTGCGGAAGCGGATGGAAAATATCCCCAACGGTTACCTTTTGCAAAGTTTGAAGATCCGTCGGCACGCATTGTCAAAGAGGCCATGTAGGTTTCTTTGTAGTTATAGTTTGCACGACCAAAGAATGAAGCTAAAGCACCTTCTCCCCATGGAGAACCACCGGCACCCCGTTGCGACAATTCAGTCGGTTTGGTATTATCTACCCATGCGTGATCAAAGGATCCTTCAAATATAGAGTTATTACCACTTGCATTAATATTTGATCCCATACCCCATTTTTCGACTGACTGACCAACTACAACATCAAATTGGTGCAAATCGGCTACGTTGAATTTATATGCAATCGTATTATCTAAAGTAAAGTTATGACCCGAGCTTGCACTCTGATATACATTATCCATTGTTACATTCGTATTGTTTGACAAGTGACGGATACCGTCGTATGAACGATAAGAGGAGGCTGTCATCTTGTAACCGAACTGAGATCTGAATACCAAATTTTTGATTGGTTGAATTTCCAAATAAGCACTCGACTGCAAAGCATAATTTTTAGACAAATTTAAACCCCAGTTAGAAAGCGCAGTTCCGGCAAGCGGGTTGCCTGTATTACCATCAAAGTTCCAACCGTTATTTACTTTATCATCGTAATCATAGAAGTTTCCTTCAGCATCATAAGCAGGCAATAATGGATTACCAATCAACATATTATGGATAGAGTTTCCATAAATATTACCGATTGCGATACCCGATTTGGTATTGTAGTTGAAGTTCAATGTTTCTCCAATCTTAATGGCATCAAAATCATTCACTTTTAACAATACATGATCAGAGTTAATACGTGCCGTATAACGATCATACTGAGATTGAACCGGTTTACCCAAAATACCTTCCTGAGACGTGTATGAGAAACCCATGGAGAATTTAGACTGTTCTGTACCACCGGCCAGGTTAAATGAGTGATTCTGGGTTGGAGCAGCTTCGTTATAAGTCTCCTTTATCCAGTTTGTACCTTGCCAAGATCCATCCATAATTGAATTATAAAGATCGCTTGGCAGCAAATTTGCCCAATCGTAAAGTGGATTTGCTTCATTATAACGCGTTTCATCCATCATAGACATGTATTCTCTCGCATTCAATAATGGAGGTAATTTAGCCAGATACTGTACTCCGTAATAACCATCGTACGAAAGTTGTAGCTTGCCGGCTTTACCCTGTTTAGTAGTTACAAGAATTACACCATTGGCTGCACGCGCACCATAAATAGCTGCTGATGCAGCATCCTTCAATACGTCGATCGATTCGATATCAGAAGGGTTCAGCGCATTGATATCGCCACCTGCAACACCGTCAATTACGTAAAGAGGTCCGGATGAACCTACGGTTCCGAGACCACGGATAACCACTTTGAATCCTTCACCGGGCTGACCTGAACTCTGGGTAATGTTTACCCCGGGAGATTGGCTTTGTAAAGCACCCAATGCATTGGTTGTGCTTAATTTCTGAAGGTTGTCTCCGCTTACCTGTACTGTAGCACCGGTAACCAATTTCTTTTTCTGAACACCATAACCCACAACCACTACTTCTTCAAGTGCTTGAGAGTCTTCTTTTAATACAACATTGTAAGTAGTTTTTCCTGCAACAATCTTTACCTCCTGGCTTAAGAAACCAATATAAGAGATGTCGAGAACTGCATTTGAAGATACGGTTAACTCAAAGTTTCCATCAAAATCCGTAACTGTTCCATTGGTTGTACCCTTTTCGACAACGTTTACCCCTATCAAAGGTAATCCGTCGGCTCCAGAAGTGATCACACCCTTTACCTTAGTGTTCGATTGAGCCATTGCCGGAAGGCAATTTACTAACAAGAAGGCTGTAACAATTACCATCTGCATAAGCCTAGAAGACAACTTACGCAAAGAAAATGTACTGCATTTTTCTTCCATAAAGAACTGATTTAAGTTGATAAATAATTAAATGTAATGTGTAAATATCATTAGTGGCTGGCTGCCTAAACGTAGTGTCATTAGCAGGTCAACAAACATAGGGCAAAAGTAGGAAGATGTTTGGTAAAGGAGGATAGAGAATGTAAAACAACAGGGTTCATTTTGTTTCAAAATCTAAAGAAACGTCACTTTTCGTTATAATTTTGTATCATCAAATTCATACATATTTAATATAGGCGTTGTGAACACTGTTCACAAACAAGTTTATATTATTGATTTTCAGACAAATAAACAAAAGGGATAAACCGCAGACTGCGGTTTATCCCTTTTAATAATAAAAGATCGGATTATTTTACTTTTTTCCTTTCTGTTGTTTCTTCAATTGCTCCTGTTGTGCTCTTTGAGCATCTTCAAGACGCTTCATGAAGCCCGATTTTTTGGCCGGCTTCTTTTTATTTGCCTCCAGTTTTGCCAGTAATTTGTCCTCATTGATAGTATAACGGAAAATCAATGTCTGAACAATTGTGATCAATGTAGAGATAAAATAATAGTAGCTCAAACCTGATGCATTCTGATTAAAGAATACCAGGAACATCAACGGCATCATATACATCATAGCCTTCATACCCGGCATCTGCTGCTGTCCGGTATTTGTCTGGTCCATGTTGAATTTAGTGTATATAATGTTCGTGATTGTCATCAACAAACAGAATAAACTGATGTGATTTCCAAAATAGGGAGTTATAAGCGGGATATTGGTAGTCCAGCTGATAACAGCATCATACGTTGAAAGGTCTTTCGCCCAAAGGAAACTTTCATGACGAAGCTCGATCGACGAGGGGAAAAACATATACATGGCAATCAGGATAGGCATCTGCAATAACATCGGCAAACATCCGCTCATCGGACTTGCCCCGGCTCTGCTGTATAATTCCATGGTTGCTTTCTGACGCTCCAAAGCCTTGTCCTGTCCGGGGAATTTAGCATTGATTTCTTCCACCTGCGGACGAAGAACCCTCATTTTGGCCGACGACATATAAGATTTATAAGTAAGCGGGAACAGGATTATTTTAACAAGCAACGTAAGCAAGAAGATAATCAATCCATAGCTTCCTATAAAATTGCCAAAGAAATTGAATAACGGTAAAATGAAATATTGATTGATCCAACGGAATACACTTGCACCCAAGGGTACCAGTCTTTCTAGTTCCAGTTTATCGGCGCTGGGCACATCATTATCATATGCAGCTAATAAATTGTATTTATTCGGACCAAAGAAATAGCGAAGCGAGGTAGTCTTCTCCCCACGTAAATCGAAAGGAACAGATGTTGTTGTTTTGCATTCCTTTATAAACTTACCTTCCGGAATAAGATTTGAGGCAAGGTTGGTAGCTTCAAAACCATCTTCGGAAATAAGAACAGTAGAGAAGAATTTATCTTTATAGGCAATCCATTTCAACCGGTTTGATAGTTGTTTGCTATCGTTTTTGGTTTCACTCAGATATTCTACGTCGTCTGCTACAAATTTGTAATAGATTGCGGCGTACTGGTCTTCAAACTTCCGGCCTTTCTCCTGCTGACGGATCTTTTGTTCCCAATTGATATCCAATGCATTGGTGCTGGGAGACAGAACTCCGTTCAATCCGGTACCTTTTATATCCATCTTCACCATATAATCGTCTTTACTCAATGTATAAGTAAAGTCAAGATGGCGGCCATCGCCGGCAGACAGGCGCATGGTAAGTGTATTAGGATCGTTTCCGGGAATCGCCTGAAAATACATTCCAGCTGTATTAACAACCCGGTTCGTTGCTGTTACCAATGTAAAATCTAACAAGGCCTCGTCGCCTTCAAAAAGAATAAGAGGCAATGAATCGTGCGTTTTGTAGTCTTTCAGGCGGGCAGAATAAACTCGTCCCCCTTTGTTTGTAAAGCGGATTTCCACCTTATCATTTTCCAGGGTAGTAAATTGCTCCTCTCCGATTACTGCGTCAGCAAAAACGTCGTATTCAGAACGAATTCTCTGTATCCTTGCAGAGTCAGATTCACCAGGCAGAGAATCTGCAGCCGTTGCAAGCGGCAATTTATCATTCCGGGACTGATCCAACTGTCTGGCATGTTCAATCTGTGCGATTGAATCCTGATAACGGCGCTGCGCCTCTACCTGCTCAGGCGTGGGTTGGTTCAGCCAACTGAACGCAAATAATACAACCCCTATAAGCAGAAAACCAATTAATGTGTTTTTATCCATTTAACAATGCTTGTCTTATTTATTATTAATAGCAGCTTTAATAAAGCTTATAAAAAGAGGATTCGGATTAACAACAGTACTGTTATATTCGGGGTGGTACTGAACACCAACAAACCATTTCAGGTCGGGGATTTCAACCACTTCCACTAAATTAGTATCCGGATTTGTACCAACACACTTCATACCGGCAGCTTCAAACTCTCCTTTATATTCGTTGTTGAATTCGAAACGATGGCGATGACGCTCCTGGATATGTTCCTTTCCATAGGCCTGATATGCTTTGGAATCTTTTTTCAGCACACAATCAAATGCTCCCAGACGCATTGATCCACCCAGGTTTATAACTGTTTTCTGTTCCTCCATCATATCAATTACCTTATGAGGAGTATTGGGTTCCATCTCTGTAGAATTGGCATCCGAATAACCTAGTACATTACGGGCAAATTCGATAACCATACACTGCATACCTAAACAAATACCAAACAAAGGTTTGTTGTTTTCTCTTGCAAATTTAATGGCAGAGAACTTGCCTTCTATTCCACGCTGACCAAATCCGGGAGCAATCAGGATTCCGTCCATATCGGCCAGTTGCGAAGCGGCATTTTCGTCTGTAATTTTTTCCGAATGAAACAGGTGAAGATCTAATTTACGATCATTATATATTGCAGCATGAAGCAACGATTCGTCGATCGACTTATAGGCATCCTGTAATTCGACGTATTTTCCCACAAGACCGATTTTAACGGTTTCGGTTGCCGCATTCTTTTTATTAAGAAACTCTTTCCATTGCTTCAGGTCGGGAGTTTCGCCTACTTCAAGCCCTACTTTTTTAAGCACAGTTACATCCATACCCTGTCTTTGAAGAACCAACGGAACCTCATAGATGGTTGGAACATCGACCGACTGTACTACAGCCTCTTCAGCCACATTACAGAACAATGCAACTTTACGCAGAATATCTGTTTTCAGCGTATGTTCGGTTCGCAACACAAGGATATCCGGCTGAATACCCAATTCCTGCAATTGTTTTACCGAATGCTGTGTTGGTTTGGTCTTAAATTCTTTGGCAGCTGCGATATAGGGTACATAGGTAAGGTGTACATTCAAACAGTTTTTACCAAGCTCCCATTTAAGCTGACGTACGCTTTCAATAAATGGTAAAGATTCGATATCACCAACTGTACCACCAATTTCCGTAATTACAAAATCATATTTATATTTTGTACCCAACAATTTTACGTTACGTTTGATCTCATCCGTAATGTGAGGTACCACCTGAACTGTTTTGCCCAGATAGTCTCCTTTACGCTCTTTGCTGATTACATTCTGATAAATACGTCCGGAAGTTATATTATTCGCCCGGGTTGTCTGAACATTTAAGAAACGCTCGTAATGACCTAAATCAAGGTCGGCTTCATGTCCGTCTACTGTTACATAACACTCTCCATGTTCATATGGATTTAATGTACCAGGATCAACGTTGATGTAAGGATCAAATTTTTGAATAGTAACCTTATAACCTCTTGCCTGAAGCAACTTACCCAATGATGCGGAAATAATACCCTTACCCAAAGAAGAGACTACCCCACCCGTAACGAAGATGTACTTTGTATCTGCCACGATAGTAATATTTTAATTTTTCAGTAAATACATACTTATATTTCAATCGGCAAAGTTAACCATTTTCAGAGAAAATCTATCATTAAATTGTTACATTTATGCCTTATTATTGATTTCCTCCTTTTAAATCCGGCAACACAAGGTATTTTGATTTTGTAAATTTACTGAAATCAATATCCTATAAACCAATTGATTATAAAACCATAAAAATACAATCTAAAACACATCCTGTTTGTTATAGGATGTAAAATTTTAGCGAAATTCATTCTTTTTAGCTAAATTCGCATCCTGTTTATCGAATCAATGTAAAGAAAAATATGATGATGAAAAGATTTACAATAACATTTGTATTGCTGCTTTTATTGATAAGCAATAGTTTATTAGCTCAAGATACAACAGTTGACCAGGAATCTTCCCTTGCAATCCCAACTGAAGTCGTAACGCAAGATACATTAATAAAGGATGTCAACCATTCATCCGAATTAAATAAAATTTCTGATATCAGATCGCAGTTCGAAAAGCAGAACAGCACCTATTCGGCTCCGGTTAAACCGGGAGAATCTCTGTTGCGGTTTGTAAAAAAAGATCATGCAGCCCTTTCGGAAGAAGCATTGTACTGGGCACGATTTGTTCGGGATGCCTCACTACGGTTTGACGACAAAATGACATTTCAGGATACAGTAATTGTTAATCCCCTGTTCATGCCCCTTTTGTTTAAAGGGAATATTCTTCCTAAAGACCTTACATTCTATGATTTCAGTGCATTGAAATCAAAAGATCCGTACAGCCGGTATTATAAAGCCGATTCGGTATTTAAAGATCTGGAAAGGGTTAATAAAATTGAAGAGATTGCAACCGGCTATATCGAAAAACATCATCCGGAATATTTTCGATATTCGGTAAGCGACCTTCCCAAAGACATCATAAAACCGAAAGAGATTATTAAGGATCCAACGGAGAGTCTGCTGTCTGTATCAAACGAGGCCAATTTCAACGATGTAAGCGGTCCCGGTAAATTTATTCCGGAAAGAAGATACTGGAAATCAAATTTCGAAAGCGCCATCCAGTTTTCACAGAACCATGTGTCGGCCAACTGGCACAAAGGGGGAAGCAGTAATCTTAACGTGTTTACAAGAAATTACCTCAGGTATGATTATAACAAGGATAAAGTACAGCTGACAAACGAGATGGAGCTGAAAGCAAGCTTCTACAATGCACCTAAAGATACGATCCACGACTATAAAATTGGAGACGATGTATTTCGTCTGCACAGCAACCTTGGTTACAAAGCATTCAACAAATGGTTCTACACATTTGATGCTGAATTTAAAACGCAGCTTTTTACCAATTACAAGGAAAACTCAACCCAACAGCTGGCAGCATTACTATCGCCCTTCTCTGTCAATATAGGGGTCGGTATGAAATATGAGCTTGACAAAGCCTTCAAGGACAAGCATAAGAAATTGAAGCTTACGGTAAACATGGCTCCCGCATCTTTTACCTATTTATATAGTATAAAAGATAATATTGATCTGGCCCGTCACGGATTCAGAGACAATAAGCGGAGTTTGAGCAAATTTGGTTCTACTTTAAGAACGGATTTGAATTATAATATTTCAAGAAATGTAAACTGGCAATCCAGGTTCTATTACTTTACCAGCTACGATCAGGTAGTGGGTGAATTTGAAAATACGTTAACATTGGCTATAAGCCGCTTTTTCTCCACAAGAATCTATCTTCACTTACGTTTTGACGACGGAGTGAAGAAAAAAGAGGATATTGACACGTATTTCCAAATGAATGAGCTCTTAAGCTTCGGATTTAATTACAAATGGTAAGTTTCCGCAAAAAAAATACTATATAATATTTGTTAATCTTGATGCAGTTCCCAAATATTCCTTACTTTTGCCGCGAATTGTAATGTCGAGTTTACAAACATGGACGAAAGAATTGATCACACCGGAATTATTGAGAGCATAGAAAACAACTTGATTTCAATAAGAATTATTCAACAATCTGCTTGCGCCGGTTGCCATGCCAAATCAATGTGTACGGCATCAGACAGCAAGGAGAAAATTATTGAGGTTATAGATAATTCCGGGAGATTCCATGTTAACGAGCAGGTGATGATTTGTGGAGAAAGCTCACTCGGACTTTTGGCTGTATTATATGCATTTGTAATACCACTGCTGCTGATTGTTTTGGCAATTGCCATTGGAACCAGCATGCAGTTATCAGAAACAGCTAGTGCCTTGTTGGGAATGTTGACGGTAATTCCATATTATGGATTACTATATTTGTTTCGGAATAAACTCAAAAAGAAATTTGTCTTTACCTTGAAAAAACTTAATTGATTATATACCATGATTTTAATTGCTGTTATTTCACTAGGTGTAATCGGAGCTATTGGAGCAATTATCTTGTATTTGGCTTCAAAAAAATTTGAAGTATACGAAGATCCACGCATAGCTCAGGTGCAGGAAATTCTTCCTGCAGCCAATTGCGGAGGATGCGGATATCCCGGTTGCAGCGGTTTTGCCACTGCCTGTGTAAACTCTGAATCTTTGGACGGACTCTTTTGTCCGGTTGGGGGATCTGAAGTGATGGGAAAAGTTGCCGGCATTTTAGGCAAAGAGGCTTCAAGCGCCGATGCCACCGTAGCAGTTGTTCGTTGTAACGGAACCTGCGAGGCTCGTCCAAAAATCAATCAGTACGATGGAGTTAAAAGTTGTGCAGTTGCTTCCAGCCTTTATGGTGGGGAAACCGGTTGTTCGTTTGGATGCCACGGGTACGGCGACTGTGTGACGGTTTGTAATTTCGATGCAATTTTCATCAACCCTGTAACAGGGATTGCCGAAGTGATCGAAGATAAATGTACATCGTGCGGAGCTTGCGTGAAGGCTTGCCCTAAAAACCTGATCGAACTCCGTAAAAAAGGACCTAAATCCCGCCGGATATTCGTTAGCTGTATGAATAAGGACAAGGGTGTAATTGCTAAAAAAGCGTGTACCAATGCCTGCATCGGTTGCTCCCTTTGTTTTAAAGAATGTGCTTTCGATGCCATTAAAATTGAAAACAACCTTGCATACATTGATCACAACAAGTGCAGATTATGCCGTAAATGTGTAGATGTATGTCCTACAAACGCCATACACGAACTAAATTTCCCTCCTAAAAAAGAGAAAAAAGCGGAAGCTGTAGTAACAGAATAAAATAATTCATAAAATCTAATCATATGCTTAAGACATTTCGAATCGGAGGTATTCATCCACCCGAAAATAAATTGTCTGCCGGGAAACACATTGCTGCACTTGATGCTCCTAAACAGGTTATCATTCCTTTAAGTCAACACATCGGTGCTCCGGCACAGGCGTTGGTAAAAAAAGGCGACATGGTGAAGGTGGGAACACTGATTGCCAAAGCTGGCGGTTTTGTTTCTTCTAATATTCACTCGTCGGTTTCTGGAAAGGTTAATAAAATTGACAGTGCCCTAGATGCGAGCGGATATAGAAAGCCTGCTGTATATATTGATGTAGAGGGCGACGAATGGGAAGAGGGGATTGACCGCTCGGCAACAATTGTTCGTACCTGCAATTTATCGGCCAAAGAAATTACAGATAAGATTGCCGCCTCAGGTATCGTAGGGCTAGGCGGTGCAACGTTTCCTACTCAGGTAAAACTGGTTCCACCTCCGGGCAGCAAAGCCGAAGTCCTTATTATAAATGGTGTGGAGTGTGAACCTTATCTTACATCCGACCATTCTCTGATGCTGGAAAAAGGAGAAGAGATTCTGATCGGCGTGACACTTCTGATGAAGGCAGCCAACGTTTCGAAGGCCATTATCGGGATTGAGAATAATAAACCGGATGCTATAGATTATCTGAAAAAACTCGCAAAAGAGTTTAACGGCATATCAATTGAACCGCTGAAAGTACAATACCCTCAGGGTGGCGAAAAACAGTTGATCGACGCAATCATCCGTAAACAGGTAAAAAGTGGTGCGCTTCCTATATCGGTTGGTGCAATTGTTCAGAATGTGGGAACTGCTTTTGCGGTTTACGAAGCCATACAGAAAAACAAGCCGCTTATTGAACGCGTTGTTACCGTTACAGGAAAAGGCGTTTCAAATCCTGCTAATTTCCGGGTACGGATCGGAACATCCATCCAGACTCTTATCGAAGCGGCAGGAGGTATCCCCGAAAATACCGGAAAAATTATTGGTGGCGGCCCCATGATGGGTAAAGCTCTTATCAGTGCGGAGGTTCCTGTAACAAAGGGAAGTTCGGGTGTGTTGATTCTATCCAAGGAAGAATCGGTACGCAAACCTGTATACGATTGCATCCGATGTGGCAAATGCGTGCAAGCTTGTCCCATGGGACTTAACCCAAGCCTGCTTATGAATGCGACTGAGTTTACCGAATGGGGACTGGCAGAAAAAAACTATATAACCGATTGCATCGAATGTGGTTCTTGCAGCTATACTTGTCCGGCTAATCGTCCGCTGTTGGATCATATCCGTTTGGGAAAGAACAAAGTGATGGGAATTGTAAGAGCTAGAAAGCAATAAAAAGCGTTATCATGGAAAATAAATTTATAGTATCTCCTTCGCCGCACATTCATGGTGGCGATTCGATAAGTAAAAACATGTACGGTGTACTGATCGCTCTTATTCCGGCGTTTCTGGTATCACTCTATTTCTTTGGTGTCGGAGCATTGGTGGTTACGTTGACTTCGGTTATAGCCTGTGTTCTTTTTGAATACCTGATACAAAAGTTTCTGTATAAAAAACAACCTACAATCGGCGACGGATCGGCTATTCTTACCGGACTGCTGCTTGCATTCAACCTCCCTTCCAATCTTCCGGTATGGATCATTGTAATAGGAGCTCTTGCTGCTATCGGTATCGGAAAGATGTCGTTTGGCGGTTTAGGTAACAATATTTTTAACCCGGCCCTGGTTGGTCGTGTATTTCTGTTAATCTCCTTTCCGGCACAGATGACCACCTGGCCTGTTCCCGGAAACTTTCCGCTTACATACACAGATGCTGAAACCGGAGCAACCGTATTGTCCGGATTGAAACAGCATGCCGGCGATCTTCCGTCGTATGCAGATCTGTTGATTGGAAATATGGGAGGTAGTATCGGAGAGGTTGGTGCCATTGCCCTGCTTTTAGGGTTGGTATTTATGCTGGTACGTAAAATCATCACCTGGCACATTCCTGTTTCCGTCATTGGAACCGTGGCAATCTTTACAGGTATTATGTATCTGATTGATCCGGTAACTTATGCGAATCCGCTGATACACATCCTTTCCGGAGGTTTGCTGTTGGGTGCCATTTTTATGGCGACCGACTATGTAAGTTCTCCCATGAGTACAAACGGGATGCTTATTTACGGAGTTGGAATCGGCGTTATTACTACTGTAATCCGTCTGTTTGGGGCCTACCCCGAAGGAATGTCGTTTGCCATTCTTATCATGAACGCGCTTACGCCGTTAATCAACACCTATGTAAAACCTAAACATTTTGGAGGAAAATAAGCATGGCTAAATTAAAATCTACCTTACCAAACATGCTTTTGTCGCTTACCATTATTTGTGCAGGTGCAGGAGCAATTCTTGCAGGCGTGAACGATTTTACGAAAGCGCCTATCGCTGCCTCAAAAGCAGCCGCACTCGAAAATGCAATCAAGGAGGTTACGCCTCCCTTCGATAACAATCCTACACAGGAAGCCTATAAAGCTGTAAGCGCTGATGGCGACTCATTATTAATCTACCCTGCAAAAAAAGGGGGCGAATTGATTGGAGTAGCTGTTGAAAGCAGTACTCAAAAAGGTTTTTCGGGCGAAATAAAAGTCATTGTAGGTTTCGATGTAGAAGGCAAGTTGTTTAATTATTCAGTCTTACAACATGCCGAAACTCCGGGACTCGGATCTAAAATGCAGGAATGGTTCCGTACAGACAAGAACAAACAAAACGTACTGGGACGTTCGTTGGCCGACGGCAATCTAACTGTTAGCAAAGACGGAGGAGATGTGGATGCCATTACAGCAGCTACCATCTCGAGCCGGGCATTTCTGGATGCTGTGAACAGAGCTTACAGTGCCTACGCAGGTACTCAAAAGTGGGATGGAGAATCGGGGGCTACGTCTGTAGACAGTGATACTGAAACAACTTCGCAAACCGTAACAGAAAAGGAAGGAGACAACCATGAATAATTTAAAAGTTCTTGCAAACGGCATTTTAAAGGAAAACCCAACATTTGTACTTTTATTGGGTATGTGTCCTACCTTAGGAACAACCTCGTCTGCCATGAATGGTCTGGCAATGGGGCTTGCTACAACGTTTGTACTGATATGCTCTAACATTGTGATTTCAGCACTGAAGAATCTGATTCCCGATCAGGTACGAATTCCGGGATACATCGTTGTGATTGCAGCCTTCGTAACTGTGGTGCAGATGTGCATGGAAGCTTTTGTTCCTGCGTTATATGCCAGTCTGGGATTATTTATTCCCTTGATTGTGGTAAACTGTATCGTATTGGGTAGAGCAGAAGCTTATGCCGCCAAGAATGGTATTTTCTCATCTTTGTTTGACGGTATCGGCATGGGACTCGGTTTTACGCTGGCTCTCACCCTGCTCGGTACGATCCGTGAAATGTTCGGAACAGGAAAATTCTTCGGATTCGCCTTTATGCCGGAAGAATTCGGATCGCTTATCTTTGTATTGGCTCCCGGTGCCTTTATCGTACTGGGTTATCTGATAGCTGTCGTTAATAAGTTGCGTAAAGCCTGAATTATTTAAATGTAAAAGAGTATGGAATATATATTAATATTTATCACAGCCGTATTTGTAAACAACATTGTTCTGGCTCAATTTCTTGGAATCTGTCCGTTTCTGGGCGTATCTAAAAAGGTGGATACAGCCGTAGGGATGGGTGCTGCTGTAACTTTTGTTCTTACTATCGCGACTATCGTAACTTATCTGGTACAGAAGTACGTATTGGATGCCTTCGGACTCGGTTACCTGCAGACCATCAGCTTTATCCTTATTATCGCAGCCTTGGTTCAGATGGTTGAGATCATACTTAAGAAAGTTTCGCCGGCATTGTATCAAGCTCTGGGTGTTTTCTTACCGCTTATCACCACCAACTGTGTGATTTTAGGTGTTGCCATTCTTGTTATTCAGAAAGATTATAACTTGATGCAATCTATTGTATTTGCCATATCGACAGCCATTGGATATTCGATGGCATTGATTATCTTTGCAACCATTCGGGAGCAATTGGCGCTAACACGTGTTCCCGACGCATTAAAAGGAACCCCCATTGCTTTAATTACAGCAGGTTTGCTGGCAATGGCATTCATGGGTTTCTCGGGAGTGGTATAACGTCAAAGCTAAAACAATAGAATTTAATTAAACTAAGAAATGAAGACAAAGATTTTGGTAACAGGAGGCACTGGATACATCGGTTCTCACACCGTTGTTGAGCTGCAGAGTGCCGGCTATGAGGTAGTTATCGTTGATAACCTGTCTAATTCAAATGCCGACGTGGTTGATGGTATTGAAAAGATTTCGGGTATACGCCCCTCTTTTTATGAAGTTGACTGTAACGACAAACCCGGATTGGCGAAGGTGTTGACAGAAAATGCAGGTATCAAGGGTATTATTCACTTTGCTGCCAGCAAGGCGGTAGGTGAATCTGTTCAGAAGCCGTTGATGTATTACCGGAATAATCTGGTAACATTAATCAACCTGTTGGAACTGATGCCTGAGCACGGAGTGGAAGGACTTGTGTTCTCGTCTTCATGCACCGTATATGGTCAGCCGGACATTCTTCCAGTAACAGAAGATGCTCCTGTTAAACCAGCTATGTCTCCTTACGGAAATACAAAACAGATAAACGAAGAGATCATTAAAGACACCATTCATTCCGGTGCCCCTTTCAAGAGTATCATTCTTCGTTATTTCAACCCGATCGGAGCACATCCAAGCGGTATCATAGGTGAATTGCCTAACGGCGTTCCTCAGAATCTTATCCCGTATCTTACTCAGACTGCCATCGGTATCCGCAAGGAGTTGAGTGTTTTTGGCAACGATTACGATACACCCGACGGATCTTGTATCCGTGACTATATAAATGTTGTAGATTTAGCCAAGGCGCACGTTATTGCAATGGATCGTATGCTTGGTAACAAGAGTGAAGAGAAGGTGGAGATTTTCAACCTTGGTACAGGTCGTGGCGTTACAGTTCTCGAGCTGATCGAAGCTTTCGAAAAGGGAACCGGTGTTAAAGTTCCGCACAAGATTGTTGGCAGACGTGAAGGTGATATCGAGAAAGTATGGGCAAATCCCGAACATGCAAATAAGGTATTGGGCTGGACAGCCAAAGAATCTGTAGAAGATACACTGGTAACTGCGTGGAACTGGCAACTTAAACTGCGTGAGCGCGGTATTCAATAAATAAAGTATTTCATATCTATATACGAGCTGTATCCGGACTTCCGGATGCGGCTCGTTTTCGTTTTATATCTATTGACCTTACCGATCATAATGCGTCTTTTAATATCTGCCTTATTCTGACAGAACAAATAACTGTCAATCAAAACAATCCAAACGTAAAAGTAAGTGATTTTTAATTGGGCATATACTTATTTCTTTTTATTCATAATTGCCCTTCATTCATTACTAAGTAATGCTTTATCCAAATCTCTTAGGGGAAGTAATGATTTCTCTACGAGGATCTAATTTTTTGTTAACGAATACTTATTCGTTTGACAGCTGTTCAACGCAAGTTCAACAGCTGTGTACCTTGCGTTGAACATATGACAAACGCAAAGTGCACAATTGTTGAATGAATAGTTCTCCTAAGAGAAGAAAATAAAAGCCTTAATAGAAGAAGCTAATTGCAGGAGTGATAACTTTAGTTGCTCACTATAGAGGTTTGAGAAGTGGTATTATGTTACAAAATCAGCTCTAACCCCTTGATCAGGGGATGTGATAGATGACAGATGCTGAGAGATGGAGAAACGCCATCTGTCATTTGTTATACCTCTGCCATACAGGCGGTTGGGCCGTAAAAATGATGGATGACAGATGGTTTTGCGAAAATCAGAAATAATGTGCCCCGTCCTGAAAAATGTTGACTGCCCAGGTCAGTCCTGCTATAACTTTACTTTAATCCTTACAGGAATTGACCAAGCTTATACCGGAATAGTCGCCTTAAGTTCGAACCGGGTGAACAAAAAAAGAGTCTGAAACAATGTTTCAGACTCTTTACTTTGCACTGGGTGGAAGACGGGATTCGAACCCGCGACACCCTGAACCACAATCAGGTGCTCTACCACTGAACTACAACCACCATGTTTTCTTTAAGACGGTGCAAAGATAGGGATTATTTCTAATCTTGCAAAGCTTTTGCTCGTTTTTTTACTTGTAAATTGCTTTTTTACCTGCAAGCAAGGTATTTCTCATAAGAGAAATGATGGTCATAGGTCCTACCCCACCCGGTACTGGTGTGATATACGAACACTTAGGTGCCACTTCATCAAACTTAACATCACCTGTTAGCTTGTATCCGCTCTTGGTTACGCTGCTTGGCATACGGGTAGTACCCACGTCAACAATAACAGCCCCCTTCTTGACCATATCTTCTTTAAGAAATTCAGGAACTCCCAAAGCAACGATAATGATATCTGCAGCAAGACACATCTCCTTCAGATTTTCCGAACGACTGTGACAAACCGTTACGGTACAATCACCCGGATATGCTTTCTGCATCATCAGCGTAGCCATGGGCTTGCCTACAATATTGCTACGGCCAAGCACTACACAGTGTTTGCCTTTTGTTTCAATGTTGTATCGCTTCAATAGTTCCAGTATGCCGGCCGGTGTAGCCGAAACAAAACATGGAAGGCCGATTGCCATACGCCCTACATTGATAGGATGGAATCCATCCACATCTTTGCGATAATCTACTGCTTCGATAACCTTCTGTTCCGATATATGTGCGGGTAACGGCAATTGAACGATAAATCCGTCTACATCCGGATCATTATTCAGCTCGTCCACCTTACGAAGCAATTCCTCTTCGGTAACGTCTTCTTCGTAGCGGATCAGCGAAGATTTAAATCCAACCTCTTCGCACGTTTTCACCTTACTGGCTACATACGTTTCACTTCCGCCATCATGTCCCACCAAGATGGCAGCCAAATGAGGTACTTTACCTCCGTTAGCCTTAATCTGGGCTACTTCTGCTGCAATTTCTTGTTTCATCTGGGCTGCAACAGCCTTTCCATCCAATAATTGCATCTGTTGTTCTTCCATATTATATTCTCCTTTTGGTGTTATCTTCTCATTGAAGGCAATTTCTTGCTACCCGGCTTCATGGCTGTCATCATCTTCATCATCTTGCGGGTTTCATCAAATTGCTTGATTAATTTATTTACCTCCTGAATGCTGGTACCACTTCCTTTAGCGATACGGGCACGACGGGATCCGTTTAAAATAGCAGGGTTGGAACGCTCGGCTGGAGTCATCGAATAGATTATCGCTTCGATTCCCTTAAAGGCATTATCGTCGATATCAATATCTTTCAATGCTTTTCCAACACCCGGAATCATGGATGCCAGCTCCTTCAGATTACCCATCTTCTTGATCTGCTGAATCTGAGAAATAAAGTCGTTGAAGTCAAACTGGTTCTTTGCAATTTTTTTCTGCAAACGCTTAGCCTCTTCCTCATCGTATTGCTCCTGAGCTCTTTCAACCAACGAAACGATGTCACCCATACCCAGGATACGGTCGGCCATACGTTCGGGGTGGAAAATATCAAGTGCATCCATCTTCTCGCCCGTACCAACAAACTTGATAGGCTTGTCAACAACCGAACGAATAGAAAGTGCGGCACCACCTCGTGTATCACCATCCAACTTAGTAAGAACAACTCCGTTAAAGTCGAGACGTTCGTTAAATTCCTTAGCGGTATTTACTGCATCCTGACCGGTCATGGAGTCTACCACAAACAAGATTTCGTCCGGGTTAAGGGCTTTCTTGATCGCAGCAATCTCGTTCATCATTTGCTCGTCGATAGCTAAACGGCCGGCGGTATCCACGATCACAAGGTCGTGTCCTTTAGCCCGGGCCTCTTTTACCGCATTCAACGCAATCTGAACCGGATTTTTACTATCTATTTCAGAATATACAGGTACTCCGATCTGTTCGCCAAGAACCCGCAACTGCTCGATAGCAGCAGGACGGTATACGTCGCAAGCAACCAATAACGGATTTTTCCCCTTCTTGCTTTTAAGCATATTGGCCAGCTTACCGGAAAAGGTTGTTTTACCCGAACCCTGCAAACCAGACATCAGGATAACAGCCGGAGAGCTTTTAAGTTCAACGTCGATTGCCGTACCACCCATCAAACGGGCCAGCTCGTCGTGAACAATTTTCACCATAAGCTGACTTGGCTTTACGGATGTAAGCACATTCTGGCCAAGTGCTTTCTCTTTTACTGTATCGGTAAATTGCTTGGCAACCTTGTAGTTCACGTCGGCATCCAACAATGCTTTACGAACATCTTTCAGGGTTTCGGCTACATTAATCTCGGTAATCTTACCCTCACCTTTCAACAGTTTAAACGATCGGTCGAGTCTCTCACTTAAATTCTCAAACATAATCTATTATATTTTATTTATTTTTTTCTTACTAAAGCGCAAATGTACAAAAAAGGGATGGAATCTCTAAATCTTTTTATGTTGCCAACGTCCTTTTTTCAAATATAAGTAACTGAATGCAAGCAAACCTGTGTAATAGACAATTTCTGTAGTGAAACAGATTTCAACCGGTTGCTTAAACACCATCCCCACCAGATAGATGTATACTCCGTAAAAGACCAGCGTAATTGTTTCCATGGTAAGTGCCGAACGGGTATTGCCTGTTCCGGTTACACCACTAAAAAAGATACTTCCGACTGAGCTGATCAGCATCGCAGCAGATATCACGTAGATAGATGCATACGAATCGGCTATCAGCAGCGGATCATTGGTATATACAGACAAGATAAGTTTAGGGAAAAGACAAACCACACTTGCAAATACAGCCATTATATAAAAAGACAGCCTGGATATTTTAGCAATTACACCCATAACCTGGTCTGTTTTACCGGCTCCTATCGTGTTGCTGACAAATGTATTGGTCGTTGTTGAAAGGGCACTTACCGGAATTACCATAACCACATAGATACTTCGCACAATATTGGCGATGGCCAGATCCCGCACTCCGATCCGCTCAACTACAACAAAAAACATAAACCAACTTCCCATGGAAAAGAAATACTGCATCATGGTGAAAATGGATATGTTAAGCACCCTGCCAAGCAATGCAAAATCGAATGAAGTAAGCCTGTTGAGTCCGTACTTATTCCTGTTTACGGTAAGCCGGGTATAGATTACAAAGAAAAGGATGGATCCTCCTTCGGCAACGACAGAAGCTATAGCCGCCCCTTTAATACCCATTGCCGGAAATCCTAAATGACCGAATATAAGCACATAGTCCAGAATAACATTGGTAACAGCCATTACAACGGCATTCATAGTAAGCACCTTCGTGCGGGTGATCCCCACATAAAATGCACGGTACATTACGTTTACAAATGAGAAAAAGAATCCAAATACACGCCAATCAAGAAATTCCATGGTTGCACCTCGTACCTGTTCGGACGAGATAAGCAGACTTATTACGTTTTCGGCATATAGTTTGGATAAGGTAAATACAATACCGGCCAACAAGAATAGAAATACAATTCCCTGAATCATTACCGGCCCCACATCCGCATATTGCTTTTCGCCATTCCTGCGGGCCATCACTATTTGTGATCCGGTACTGAATCCGAAGGCAATCGTATAAATACAGATATAGAAAAGTCCGCCCATAGCTGCAGCACCCAGCTCCACCTCTCCTACTCTCCCAAGGAAAGCGGTGTCTGTTACATTTATCACATTCTGAGCCAGCAGACTTAAAAATATCGGATAACTTACATTCCAGATTTGCTTATTAGAATACATAATTTGTTTTTGTTTCATCATAACAAAAAAGCCCGCTGTGTAAGGGCGAGCTTCTTTGTTTATCTGTTCATTATATGAATCAACTGTTTTTTCAGACTAACTTATTGGTCGCGGTGTCCGGAAAAACAACAGCTGGTCTGAATGTTTTCGCCTCTTCAAAATCCATTAAGGCGTAAGACATGATAATAACCACATCTCCCGGCTGCACTTTTCTGGCTGCGGCTCCATTTAAACAGATCACACCTGTTCCACGCTCTCCTTTAATGATATAAGTTTCAAAACGTTCACCGTTATTATTATTCACAATCTGAACCTTTTCATTTTCAATCAGGTTGGCTGCATCCATCAGATCTTCATCAATTGTGATGCTACCTATATAATTGAGGTTGGCTTCAGTTACGGTTACTCTGTGAATTTTTGATTTTACTACCTCTATAAACATTGTTTTAATGTATTGTTCAAACCCTTAGTACTTGATATTGTCAATTAAACGTACCTCTCCACAATAAACGGTAATACATCCTACCGGATAAGAGGTGTCGGACCAGTTCTCAATTGATTCGAGCGTGTTTCCATCCACTATTTCGAAATACTCGACTTCCATTTCAGGAACTGCATTAATAGTGGATACCACATAATCAAGCACTTCCCTGACGCTCTTTTCGGGCACAAAGGTAATACTTTCTTTCAATGTACGGGCAATAACAGGTGCTTTTTGGCGCTGTTCAGGTGTAAGACGTGTATTCCGGCTGCTTAAAGCAAGTCCGTCAACTTCCCGCTGAATAGGGCAGTCCACTATCTCAACCGGGATATCAAGCTGCTTCACCATGGCACGGATTACGGCTATCTGCTGAAAGTCTTTTTCCCCGAAATAGGCCACATCCGGCTCAACAGCGTAAAATAACTTGCTCACAATCTGAGCCACACCATTAAAATGGCCCGGCCTGCGGGCTCCTTCCATCACCTGAGATACTTTCCCAAAATCGAAAACCCTCGTGTCTGGCTCCGGATACATTTCTTCTACCGTAGGTGCAAATACATAATTACACCCGGATGATTCCAATAACCGGCAATCGTTTTCCAGGGTTCTGGGATAAGTCAGTAAATCATTCGGATTATTAAACTGTGTTGGATTTACAAACACACTAACTACGCATATATCATTTTCTGAAACGCAGCGGTTGACCAGGCTCAGGTGTCCTGCATGCAAAGCTCCCATTGTAGGAACAAAACCAATTCTTTTGCCTTTTTGCTTATCTTCTGCAAGATGACAACGCAACTCATTAATACTGTTTACTATTTTCATCATTTAGACGCTTAATGAAGGTGCAAAGCAAATAAATAATTACCGGATATGAAAGTAAAGCGGCATTTTTATACAGAGGATTATTGATAACTCGCTAAATGATGGACAATTAAAGGATGTTTTAATTTTCATCAAAAATCATTCATCGGAAACCTTTGATAATTAACCGTTTTTTTTTACTATCTTTGTACCGTTTTAAAATATATGTTTATAGAATGGATGCAAAAAAGATCTTGTTTATTACTCAAGAAATTACACCTTATCTTCCCGAATCTGAAATTGCAACGATTTGTAGAAATTTGCCGCAAGGAATTCAGGATAGAGGCCGCGAAATCAGGACATTCATGCCTAAGTTCGGAAATATTAACGAACGACGTAATCAGCTTCATGAAGTAATACGTCTTTCTGGAATGAATCTTATAATTGATGACACTGATCACCCGCTGATTATTAAGGTTGCATCTATTCAGTCTGCCAGAATGCAGGTTTACTTTATCGATAACGACGACTTCTTTCAACGGAAATCGACCGTAATCGACGAGGCTGGCAACGAATATGAAGACAACGACGACCGTTCCATATTTTATGTACGTGGTGTACTTGAAACTGTAAAGAAATTACGCTGGATCCCGGACCTGATTCATTGTCACGGCTGGATGTCGGCCCTTACCGGACTTTACATCAAACGTGCCTATGCGGATGATCCTTGTCTTCGTAATGCAAAAATTGTGTATTCAATTTATGGCGACGATTTTAAAGTTCCTTTCCGTAACGATTTTGGAAAGAAACTGCAAATGGATGGAATAGCAGAAAATGATTTGCGTTCTATTAAGGAGGATGCAAGTTTTGTTTCGCTTGCCAAACTGGCCATCGATTTTTCGGATGGTGTTATACAGGGAAGCGAGTCCATCAACCCGGAAATCAGTAAGTATATAGAATCAAATAAACAAATCCCGTTTCTCCCTTACCAGTCACCAGAAACGTATCTTGATGCATTCAACTCGTTTTATGATGTAGTATTGGACAAAAATCAGTAACTATAATGAAAATCAAGCTTTTTATACTAGGACTTGGTGCAACCGCATTGTCAATGATTGGTTGTGATGATGATCTGAACCTGGTGGGTTCCTCGATTCAACCGGATAGCGATAAGATTGCCGTATTTACGGATACCTTTTCGATGTCAGCTTCAACGGTAAAGGTCGATTCGATCTTTGCTAAAAGTGTAACCGGGTTATTAGGACAGATTTATGATCCGCTGTATGGAAATCTTAAATCGGATTATATTTGCCAGTTTTATTGTCCGGAGAATTTTAAATTTACACATACACCTATCAATGGAGTGATCGACTCTGTAGATTTACGTATAACTTACTATTCTTCTATTGGTGATACCCTTACCCCCATGCGTGTACAGGTATACAATGTTGATAAGCCTCTGAATAAGAATTACTATACCAACATGAACCCGGCCGATTATACGAATATGCAGACCTCATTGGGTATGCAGACCTATACAGCGTATGATGCAACCGTGTCTGATTCGATTCGTGGCATAACCAATACGGACGACGCAAACTACTACGTACCTCACGTATCGGTTCGACTCACCAAATCTGTTGGACAGAATTTCTATAATGAAACGGTGAATAACCCGAATTCATTCAAAAATCAGGAAAACTTCAACAAGTTTTTCCCTGGTCTATATATCACTACTACTTTTGGTAGCGGTAATATATTGAATGTATCCAATACTACCTTCAGTATGTATTACAAATATACTGCAACTGTAAAGGGTAGCGCCGGTCAGGATTCATCTTATGTTGCCCAGGGTGTTGAACGTTTCAACACAACAAAAGAGGTTATTCAATTGAATCACATTGCGAATTCGGGACTGGAAACAATTCTGCAACCCAATAATGATTATACCTATTTGAAAACCCCAGCCGGTGTTTTCACGAAGCTTACGATCCCTGCTTCCGAAATTATCAAGGTTATAGACGGACGTATTATTAACAATATGCCGCTTACACTAAAAGCAATGCCACAGGAGAACTGGAAATATGCGTTGGCTCCTCCTACCAATTTATTGTTAATTCCGGAAGATTCAGTCAAGACTTTCTTTGAAAACAGAAGCATTGAAAACAATGTTACGTCCTTCCTATCCGACGATTACGATGCAGCCAGTCGTCAATATAACTTTAAAAATATTTCATATATATTAAAGAATCAGATAGAAAAGGCTCCGGATAAAGATCTTCAACTATTGGTTGTTCCGGTAGAAAGAGTAAAAGGTAGCTATGGATCTTATTACGGCGGCACTAACAGTTTTTATACAATCTCGTTAAATCATTACTTATCACCCTCCGGTGTAAAGCTTCGTAAAGATGCTGAAAGTATGAAAATACAGGTTGTAACTAGCAAATACAATAAATAAGCTACTTCAGCATAAGTAAAAAAGGCGTTTCTTTTATTAGAAACGCCTTTTTTATTCTATAATGTATATTTTAAAATTAACCCAGTTTACTTATCTTACGTAAGCGGTCTTCATCGATAATCTTAATCTTCCTTCCGTCTAAAGCTATTATCCGCTCGTTAACAAAATTAGATAATGTACGAATGGCATTGGATGTTGTCATATTTGACAAGTTAGCTAAATCTTCTCTTGAAAGATAGATGCTGATGGTAGCACCGTCTTCTTCCAATCCATAGCTATCCTGCAAAAACAATAATGATTCTGCCAAACGTCCGCGGATATGTTTTTGTGTAAGATTTACAGTTCGTTCGTCTGCAATACCCAGATCGACCGAAAGCTGACGTATGAAAAACATGGCCAAATCGGCATTTGCCATAATCAGGCTGGTAACCACAGTCATCGGAATGAGACAAACAGATGATGCTTCGAAGGCTGATGCATTGGTAAGATATTGCTCCTGAGCAAAATTAGCACGATATCCGAAGTATTGTACTGGTTTAATCATCCGTATAATCTGACTTCGCCCGCCAACTCCTTCTTTAAAGATTTTGACTTTGCCTTTTAATAAGCACATCATATCCTTAGGCTCATCACCTTCACAATAAATCAACTCGTTCCGCTTAAAATGCTGAACGATTGCATTATTGCGGAGAATATCACGTTCCTTATCGTTTAATACCCTCCATACCTCTGATAAACTGGCCGAAAAATCGACTTCTTCTTTTTGATGCTTTACCACGATACTGCTTTATAACATACTTGTGAAGCACAAATATAGAATTTTATTTGAAAATAAAATAATAAATACAACAAATAATTTTATTTAATAAACTATTATAGCTCGTTTCCTTTTCTTTAGAAAAGAAAATCATTAAGTTTGTTATAATTTGATTTTGCAGACTATTATGCATATATATAGATATATCTATCTATTTCTGTTTCTGGCAGGGAGTATACTTTGGAGTACATATTCCTATGGAAAAGGTTTTGCCTACAGAGTTTGTGATGATCCGATTAAAGAACAGATGGCCGACTCTATAATGTACCTGGTTGGATTAAATGCCGAAATGCATAAAAAAGCTCTTTCCAACTATGAGGCCGAAGTATACATAAAAGGTCATTCCGAAATTCTAAAAAGCAACGCGCTCATGCGCTACGTTCCTAAGCTATTTCCGATTGATAACAAAAACAAAGAAACGTTTTTTGAATTGCTGGCTAATACCCGGTTTGTTTCTCCCAACCATTTTTATCACAAGTTTAATGCTATAAACGGCAATAACATACCTTCAAACAAACAAATTAGTGAAGTTCTTAAATTTTTAAGTCTTAACGTAAATTCTGAAACGGCTTACGACGAACTGATTATAACTCCTGTAGGTACACATGCGTCCAAATATTACACCTATTGGGTTGACGGGATCGAAGAAACAGACACAAGCCGGATTTTCAAGATTTGTGTTATGCCGAAACAATGGAGTCAGAAACTCATTTGCGGCTATCTGTATATAAGAGACAATCTTAATTCGATTGAAAAACTCGATATAAACGGTCGGGTTTCTTTCGCAGAGTTTAATTTGATTATCGACTTTAATAAATTATATCAGCATCTGTGTCTGCCTAATACAGCATCACTTAATCTACGTTATAAGGCATTAGGCAATTCAATTGAGTGCAACTATAAAATAAATTATGACTTTAAATCGGTTTCGTGGACCGAAATCGAAAACATTGCAGATGTGGAATCTGAACGAACGCTTGATCTTTCAAACTATTACCATTTTGAAGCCGACACCATTCCTGTGGTAAAGGATACATTGTATTGGTCGGCAAATAGGAAAAGCAAATTAACGGTTGAGGAATCCATATTATTAGCACTACCCCTGAACGAAAAGAAAATTACAGCCGACTCTACGGCTATCCAGAAATATCTAAAACTGACCGAAACTCTTACAAACTCGATGAGGTTCGACATACATTCAACCCGAATGAAGTATTCCGGAATACTCAACCCATTTATGTTTGGATATACAAAACTGGATGGAATAAGTTTCCGACAACAACTACGGGTTAGTAAAAGGCTTAAGGATGACCGGCAAATACGCTTTCGTCCTGAAATTGGGTTTGTATTCAAGAGAAAGGAGTTTTTCTATAAGTTGGCAGGCGACTGGGTTTATGCTCCTGAGAAAACAGGAACATTAAGTCTGACCTTTGCAAACGGCAACCAGAATTACTCGTCGGAAATTACAAATCAGATTAAAGAACTGGTAAAAGATTCAGCTTTTTCATTCGACAATCTGAATCTTAAATACTACAGAGACTATTATGCTGACCTGCGAAATAAGATTGAATTACTGAATGGATTGCAACTGCATAGCGGACTTACATTCCATCATCGCACACCTGTCACCAATGGAAAAAAGCTACTTAACGAAGGTGAAATTATTGATGTGATTTACGACAATTACAATGATTTCGTTCCGTATATCGGGTTATCCTACACCCCCTATCAGTACTACCGGATGGATGGCAGACTAAAGGAATATGTTCAATCCAGTTTTCCAACCATTTCAGTAGAATATGCCCGGGGTATAAGAGGTGTACTGGGAAGTCTGAGTGATTACGAACGAATAGAAGCAGATATTCAGCAGGTTATAAACATGGGACTTCTCAAGCGCTTTAATTACTATGTTAGTGCCGGATTCTTTACCAGACAAAGGTCTGTTTATTTTGCGGATTTCCGTTATTTTACCAGACACCACTTTCCCGACTCATGGAACGACAGAATCGGAGGCGTATTTCAATTACTGCCGGGAGAATGGTACAACGCATCCAATTCCTATGTACAGGCACATGTAATGTATGAAAGTCCGTTTATCCTTATGCATCTGTTAAAAAAAGAGGCTTCCAAGCATATCTTTACAGAGCGGCTGTATTTGAGCCAGCTTTTCACGCCCTATCTCCCAAGCTATACTGAAGTGGGTTATGGAATTGGTAATCATCTTTTCAATATTGCAGTGTTTGCAGGATTTGAAAAAGGAGAATACCAACGCGCGGGTTTCCGTTTTGCTTTTGAATTATTTCAATGATTGCTCAAGAGGTCTTACAAACAATACGCCGTTATTGTGTTTGATTCCCTCAACGTAGGCTTGAATGGAAATAGGATTTACAATCACTTTTTTGGCAGTTAACGAAGCATGTATAAATGTCAACATCCCGTCCTTATGAAGCGCAAAACCCACATGAGACACATCCAATCCTTTAATTGTTGTGACAAAGCAGACCATATCTCCGCTTTTTACCATCCCGGATCTTTTATCTATGTCGGATACAGGAACATAATAATGTGGCAAAGCGTTTACCGCTTGTTCTTGTTGTCTAATCTTGTCTGTTAGTTGAGGATTATTTAAAAGCTGTTTGTACTTATCGGCATTGGTCGACATAAAATATAAATTTACAGGCAATATCACTCCTCCGAGTTGTTGTGAGATATCCTTTACAAATCCCCGCTTTTCGTTTGTCTGAATCCAGTCTGTCGTATAATGCAACCTCGAACTGTAATCTTTTATCTCTTCTCTATATCGTATCCGTTTCAAATTCATACAATACGTTTGGAAAGAGGGGTTTTTATCTTTTCGGGTGTATGAAAGAGCCAGGACCGATTCAACAAAGGTAGTACAGTCAAATTCACGAAGATTTACAACCAGTTGTTCCGGCGTCTGTTCCAGGGTTGAGGCAACATAGGGGGTGCCTTCAAAATATAAGGCTGTCTGCACCACTAAATCTTGCAACGGAAGATCCTTGTTTATATCCATCGCCTGCATACACTTCTCGAAAACAAGAGAATCTGAAGGCAAATAAACTACCTGAGCGGCGGCCTGAACCGTAACGGACAACAGTACAAATACAATCTTAAGCAAATTCATATCTTACTCTTTTTAGTGATAATCAGACTTTGGCCTTAAGTAAATCCTCCAGCTTTATAAGCTCATCACGAAATTGTGCAGCTTCAAGAAAATCAAGATTTTTAGCTGCTTCCATCATCTGTTTCTTTGTTCGTTCAATCGCTTTTTCAAGCTGGACTTTGTTCATATATTGAACCACCGGATCTGCAGCCAGACTTGGTTCCGGTTCAATGTAAGCGTAAGGCTCCACGCCTTGAAGCTGCTTTTCGCCTAAGAAAGAGCCTGTATTCTTAACAATCTGCTGAGGAGTTATGCCATGCTTTTCGTTATATGCCAATTGTTTTTCGCGTCGACGGGTAGTCTCATCCATAGTTTTACGCATACTGTCTGTAATACGGTCTGCATAGAAAATCACTTTCCCGTTTATATTACGGGCTGCACGACCGGCTGTCTGCGTTAATGAACGATGGGAACGCAAGAAGCCCTCCTTATCGGCATCGAGAATGGCCACCAACGATACTTCCGGTAAATCCAAACCCTCTCTCAGCAAGTTAACTCCGATAAGCACATCGAATAATCCTTTACGCAGATCATCCATAATTTTAACACGTTCCAACGTGTCTACATCACTATGAATATAATTACATCTCACACCCATTCTACCAAGGTAGGCCGTAAGCTCTTCAGCCATACGTTTGGTCAGCGTAGTAACCAGCACCCTCTCATCAATGGCAGATCGTTTTGTTATCTCTTCCATCAAGTCGTCAATCTGATTCAATGTGGGACGAACCTCAATTATGGGATCAAGCAGACCGGTAGGCCGAATCAACTGATCTACAACAACACCCTCAGATTTTATCAGTTCATAATCGGCAGGAGTAGCACTTACATATATTGCCTGAGGAGTAAGCGATTCAAACTCTTCAAATGTAAGAGGGCGGTTGTCCAGCGCAGCAGGTAACCTAAAGCCATATTCAACCAGATTTTGTTTTCTAGATCTGTCGCCGCCGTACATGGCTCTTATCTGAGGGACGGTGACATGACTCTCGTCTATCACCAACAAAAAATCCTTAGGAAAATAATCAAGCAAACAATAGGGACGTTCACCGGCATTTCGACCATCGAAGTAGCGAGAATAGTTTTCAATACCCGAACAATGTCCCAACTCCCTAATCATCTCAAGATCAAAGACAACCCGCTCGTATAAACGTTTTGCCTCATAGGGCTTACCAATTTCCTTAAAATATTCAACTTGTTTTCCAAGGTCCACATCAATCTGACCGATAGCTTCGGCCATTCGTTCCTTGGATGTTACAAACAGATTGGTTGGGTAGACATTCAATTCTTCCTGCTCATCAATTTCTCTGCCCGACAGTGGGTCGAAGGATGAGATACGATCGATTTCATTACCCCAAAACTCAATACGGTAAGCAACCCCATCGAACGTTTCAATTGCCGGGAACAGATCCACAGTATCTCCATTAACACGAAAACAGCCGCTTTTGAATTCTACCTTGTTGTTTACATAAAACGCATCCACAAAACAACGCAACAAAGCATCACGGTCTATTTTCATACCTCTGAAAATATGTGTCACTTTAGAAGCAAAAGCTGTTGGGTCTGCCATACCATACAAACAGGATACAGAGGATATCACAATGATGTCTTTACGCCCCGAAAGAAGGGAAGCGGTAGTTCTTAATCGTAACTTCTCAATCTCATCATTTATTGCCAGATCCTTTTCTATATAAGTATCTGTTGTGGGTAGGTAGGCTTCAGGCTGATAATAATCATAGTAAGATACAAAATACTCCACCGCATTATTAGGGAAGAAGCTTTTAAATTCACTATACAATTGTGCAGCCAGGGTTTTGTTATGACTTAGAATCAAGGTAGGTTTCTTTACCTCCTTGATTACATTCGCAATCGTAAAAGTTTTACCCGAACCCGTTACACCCAAAAGGGTCTGAAAAGGCACACCTTCTGTTACTCCGTTAGATAACGCAGCTATGGCATCAGGCTGATCTCCGGTAGGCGAAAAGATTGAAGAAAGTTCAAAATCCATTAATTCTCTTTAGGAATAACAATCCAACAAACAATGTACATCAAGAAACCTGCAAACACAGTAAATAAGCTTAACAGTATATAACCGATACGGACCATCGTAGGATCCCAATCAAAATAATCGGCTATACCGGCACATATTCCGGCAATCATACCATTGTTAGAACGTGTAAGTCTTCTTTTTTCCATTTTAGTAAATCTAAATATTCTATTCTTGCAAATTTATTAATTAGTTTCAGATTCATGTAGACAATATCCATATTTTTATATGGAAAACCAATAATTTACTTTAATCATAAATGTATTTCTGGCAGGCAGACCAAACATCCGATCCAGATTGTCTCCCCAGCCATTAATTACGCTGCTTGCACGATCGGACATTCTATGCTCCCATACAAAAAAGAGCGTTGACCCCGGGAGGTATTCCCATCGAGCCACTACATTAGATCGAAACTCATTAAAACTAAAGTCGGGTTTTCGGAAATTAAAGGCAGGTACTCCCTCTTTTTCAACCGAATAGATATTGTTTGAAAGCTTTAAGCTGGCAGGATCGATAGGTATGTAACGTTCCGAATAGGTAGATGAAGTGGTATTATCCGCTACTTTGAAGTCGCTGAATGTTGCAGTTGAGGTAAATGGTGATCCGTAAAGCTGCAAGGATATATCAGGTGTAACATTTACCTGAAGCTTCATGGTTAAACCATAGGTTTCCTGACTCATATGCCCCATCACATAGTATGGGACAACAGGACGGATGGGCAAAATCTGATTTCCCAACAGCACGGATGAACTTACGTATTGTAAGTTATCTTTGTTCCAGGCATAATCAAACTGACTGGAAAGATAAACATGGTTTCCTAAACGGAATGTAAAAGCAGGACTTATCTTGTTGGCCGAATTGTATCCGTCTGTATTGTGTGTTCCTTCGTAAGTCATTGTAAACAGTACCCTTTTTGCTTTATCTGTATTTATTTTCAGATAGGTATTGAAACTGGGATCGAATCTCATATCCTTACCTCCGCGCAACATACGGCTATCAAGCATATTCCATGCCCAGGTCTCCTTAAAATCTACTTCATACCGTTTCATTGTCATACTCTGCCATCTCAAGGATGCGGTATTTAACACCGATTCACCTCCATAATTCCATCGGTTTCTTTGAGTAAGCGTAAAGGTATTGGACCTGAACATCTTCCAGTTGGTAGTTTGACGATACCCTATTTCCGATTCATTCTCATAAAAATCCGCCTCTTTAAGATAACCAATGGCATTTAAATCAAAACCAGGAGATGTCCAACCGACGGTTTCGGAAAAAAACCATTTTGCATTTCCTTTACGACCTACTTTCAGATATCCTCCCGTACCATTTAGTGAAGTACGTCTGGAATCTACTCCCAGATAAGATTGCGCTGATTCCCTTTGGTAATAGTGTACCGGATTCCGCTGAAGCAGACTGATGGCATTTTCAGATCCATTTACTGAGCTGTATATTCCCTTAAAGTCAATGTAATACAAACGGTTACTAAAATATTGAACAAAATCAATCCCGGCCGAATAGGCATTGCTGAACAGAATCTCTTTTAAAGGCGAGTCTTCCATGAAACGGTTGACCGACGTTACCATTCCTCCCAACAAGGTATTACCCTTCCAGTTTTTTTGAACCCGGGCAACGGAATAATTTGTGAGCGGTTCCACCACTTCTTCCGTTTCCATTCCATTACGATTTACTTTGGCTGACGAGCGGGCCGTAATACTTTGCAGAACACCCATGGTTAGTCCATGCCTGTTTGTTCCGGTAAGCTTTAGTGCCCCCAAAATAGGTACATTCTCTTTTGTTTCGGCAAATGAATTTACATTATCGATTCCGGAGGGTGAGTATGAAGGCGATCCGCCAATTCTGCGTGTATAGAACATCATATCATTACCACTGGCAAAATCGAGAATATGTTTTCCTTCCAAAAAGAAAGGGCGCTTCTCGTCGTAAAATGTCTCGTATGCAGTCAGATTCATTACAGACGGGTCCAATTCAACCTGTCCATAATCCGGATTGATTGTCATATCCAGTGTAAAATCAGACAAGGCAAACTTTGCATCCATCCCTATATTTCCTTTCCAACGGTTGCCTGTTTGATAGGGACTTCCGGGAACTACCGGTTCGCTGGTAAACTTTCCCATTGTATAAGGCAGAAATTCTATTCCACGGGCTTTGGGTAGTTCTGTCATCTCGTGTACCTCACCAAATGAAAACACATGACCGTTATTCTTTAGCGGAATCATACTCCAATTCTGAACTTCATTATTGCGGCGGATAATCCGGCGGATATGCAATCCCCAAATCCCTTCTTCGGACAGTTGATTGTAACGAAGCTGACTAAATGGAATTTTTAATTCGGCCGACCAGCTGGAGTCTGCTTTGTTTACCGAAGTCTTTCCTTCCCATACAGCATTCCAGCTCAAGTTGACACTTAGCTTATCGGTTACCACAAGATCTGTTTTATTTCCTCCAGCATTGATATTGAACTCCGGAGCGGCCCGAAAGTCGTGGTAAGTATCAAAGGCAATACTTACCAGATCGCCCAAGCTGTTATCGTCTCGGTTTCCAATAAATTGATTTATCTTTTCGGGAAAAGCGTCTTTACAATAAATTCCAACATAAATAAATTTATCATCGTAAAATAATTTGGCTTTTGTAGGGGATAAAGAAATGACCCTCTCGAAAGGAGAAACCTGTACAAACTTTTCAGTCCACACACCTTCCTCCTGCCAGAGAAGATCATTCAGCATCCCATCGATAACGGGTTTATTGTCTGAGATTTTCGTTGCGTAATATACACGTTTATATGCTTTATCAAAAGGCACTACAGAATCTTGTTGTGCATAAGCAGATAAAAAGCAAAAAAGGCTAACAATTATAGATATACATTTCATGTGATTTCGTCTAAAGAATGGACGAAGATACATAAAACAATTATTACATCAAACAAGCAGACACTTTCTTTCTATCAGTTTGTTGCGTTTCGAATTCGGAGCCCAGAGCAGCACTCCCCATCGGTACATTTTCGTTTCGGTACACCATCTGGCTGTAGACGGTACTTCTGGCTGATGTGTGGAATTCTTTGGCTCCTGTTTCCTGCTCGATCTGTGCAATATTATTTTCCCTTACTCCGCAACCGGGCATAATAATTATACGTTCACCGGCCCTTTGTACCAACTCAGCCAATAAAGGAATTCCCTTTACAGCATCCTGCTGCTGTCCTGAAGTGAGTATTCTGTCACATCCTGCAGCAATAATCTGCTCCAAAGCTTCAAAAGGATCCCTGCACACATCGAATGCCCTGTGAAATGTTACCGACAAAGGCTTGGATGCCGCCACTAATTTATTTAGTAATGGAACATCCACATCTCCTTCTTTTGTGAGGCATCCGAAAACAACACCATGTACTCCAAGCTGTTTCGCCAATTCAATATCATACAACATGGATTGAATCTCTGCCGGAGTATATAAAAAATCACCTCCTCTGGGTCTGATAATGACATTTATATCAATATGGGAAGTAAGCTCCTTAGCCATTCTGATTTCACCATAACTCGGAGTTGTACCTCCCTCCGGAATACCGGCACATAGTTCAACCCTTGCCGCCCCGCCGGCTTCTGCTTCCACGCAACTTGCCGCAGAATTTGCACAAATTTCAAGAATCCTTTTCTGATTCATATTCTATAATCTGATTTAAATACTATCCCCGTCTTATGAGAGGACGGGGACAAACAATCTATTTTATTTTACCGGAAGAATTTCAATCCAATAATTATCCGGGTCATTAATAAAGTAAAGCCCCATGGATGTGTTTTCGTAACATACACATCCAAGCTCTTTATGGTATTTACGGATTTCATCGTAATCGCCTTCCACTCGCATACACAAATGGCTCTCATTTTCTCCAAGTTCATATGGTTCTTTCTTGTCTCTTAACCAGGTAAGTTCCAACAGGAATCCTGTTGTTTCTTCGCCGAGGTAGACCAGAATAAATGAACCGTCGGATGCCACTTTACGTTTTTTTTCTTTCAGGCCCAAAGCCTTTTGGTAAAATTCAATACTTCTCTCAAGATCAAGAACATTGATATTGAAATGATCAAATCTGCTTTTTATCTCCATAATTCTATTTAATAGTTTAAAATCCAAAACTTTCTCCCGGTTTTGTTATCATTACAAACCGGACATCCTTCATGCGTGCGTATGCAGCAAATGCATTTGCTTTATCATATTTGAGTCCAAAATGCATGGGTGCAAAATTCTTTACAGATATATAATCTATCAACTGTTCCGCCCCCCGCATGTAATCTTTTCCCAACCGGGGATCAACCGGAAACATGGCCATATCAATTAAAGGAACATTCTTGGCCAGATAGGACAATTCTTTCAAGTAGAAATCTTCATATTCGGCCGACTCCTGAGGAGTTGACTCTTCATTCCAATGCCAATTATTTAAATCTCCGGCATGAAATATCCGCTTCCCTCCTACTTCAATGTAAAACGACACGCCCAAATCAGTGGAGCCAAACGCCTCAATCTTCAACAAATCATCCTGATAAGTTTCTCCTTTGTTTAAATACACAGCATCCGTAGCAGATGCTTTACCATCTACCAGAATATCCTTCGAAAAGATATAGTGAATATCCGGTCTGTTAATTTTCCAGGATAAAACTTCGGGCGTGAAATGATCACTATGCCCATGTGTTGAAAGCACATAAAAAGCGCCCGGACGATTCAGAAGAATATCCTGAACAATTTTACGACCTTTTACGTCTGACTGATCTTTATAAAAGTCGATTAAAATTGTATAATCGTCGCCCTCTATCGCATAGCAACTGTGATAAATATATATTAATTTCATCTTCATTAAATTTATTTTCTGCTTATAAAACCCCTTTCAAGTAAATTATGTTCGCAGCACACACAAATTACATCAACATCATTTACTCTTATTATCAGATTATTACATATTATAACACAAGTTGTGCATACAAAAATACAGCATTTAATGCAGAAATCCACCCTATACAACAAAATTGCAGGAATATTTGGATAGTTAAAATATTATACTACCTTTGCACTCGCTAAGAAAAAAAGCAATGCCTCTTTAGCTCAGTTGGCCAGAGCACGTGATTTGTAATCTCGGGGTCGTTGGTTCGAATCCGACAAGAGGCTCAAATAATTTTTATTGTAGGGCAGTTACCAGAGTGGCCAAATGGGGCTGACTGTAACTCAGCTGACTTCGTCTTCGGTGGTTCGAATCCATCACTGCCCACAAAATTTCAGAACCATGCATTCACTAATGCATGGTTCTTTGTTTATAGTATCAGCCCAAATAGTACATTTGTAAAAATAAATTGACGGTCAATGATGACAAAGGATAAATACATAGGCCATTTGTTGATTTTTATGGTAAACATTCTGTTTGCAATAAATATCTCCATCTCCAAATCATTATTACCCATACATGTTACCCCTTTTGGCTTAACCCTCTTGCGTATGCTGTTTGCATGTGTAATGTTTTGGCTAACGTCTCTTTTCTTGCCTAAGGAACATGTCCCCAAAAAAGATCTTGCCTTGCTCTTTTTCTGTTCGATGACAGGGATTACCATCAATCAGGGATTGTTCATATACGGTCTTACAAATACCTCGCCAATCGATGCGTCGATCATATCGACTGCTTCTCCCATATTTGTGATGGTACTGGCAGCAATCATACTAAAGGAACCCATTACACGGATGAAAGCTTTCGGGGTATTGGTTGGCGCAACAGGAGCAATCGGGCTTATCTTGGCTTCAGGACAAGTGGCTTCCGGCAAAAGCAATCTGCTAGGTAATATGTTGTGTATGCTAAGCTCTTTTTCATACTCCATATATCTGGTTATCGCCAAACCCATTACTAAACGCTACTCGTCTGTCACAATTATGAAGTGGATGTTTCTTTTTTCAACCCTTGTTATATTTCCATTTACTTACAACGACCTTATTGAAACGCCTGCATTTCATGGAACTATCAACAGTCAATATATTTTGTCAATTCTTTATGTCCTGTTTTTTGCAACCTTCATCCCTTATCTGTTAATTCCCATCTCATTGAAGAGGATACGTCCCACAACCATGAGTATGTACAATTACATACAGCCCTTAGGCGCATCCATCATAGCCATCCTGGTTGGTCAAGACACATTTTCGTTGGTCAAACTCATTGCGGCTGTATTTGTTTTCTCAGGCGTCTACTTGGTAACACAAAGTAAAAGTCGCGATGATATAGAAAGAAGTATTGCTTTAAAAAACAGGAAAAAGTAAGCAAAAAGGCAACTTTACAAACAAAACATCAAGTTATTTCCCTAAAAACGCTTTCAATTGAAAAATTATCACTAATATTGCCGAATAAATAACAACGAATTCAATCGAACAGAAAATAATGATTGCAACTTTTGCATACCATACCTGGGCATTGACAATGACCCCTTAGGGGGGAAGAATCTACATATAAGCATACGCAGCAACCACGTTCTGCGATGTTGCAATCCTTAGTATTGCATCTCTTTTACCGGCATGCCCGGTCCTTTCAATCTAGAAATATAAATTAAATACGTCATACCGATGAAAGTATTAAAATTCGGCGGAACATCCGTAGGTTCCGTGAATAGCATTTTGAGTGTGAAGAAGATAGTAGAGGCTATTGAAGAGCCTGTCATTGTAGTTGTTTCCGCCTTAGGAGGAATAACGGACAAATTACTTGCCACCTCAGCTATGGCATCGAAAGGCGATGTTGCTTACGAAAAAGAATTTTCAGAAATTATCTCCCGTCACCTGGATGTGATAGAAGGAGTAATACCAGATATAACGATACGCAAGGAAGTTCAAAAACAGACAATGTCCTTGCTTGACGAACTTGGAAACATCTTCAGAGGGGTTTATCTTATCAATGATTTGTCGGCCAAAACTTCCGATACAATTGTAAGTTACGGAGAACGGCTTTCGTCTTTGATTGTATCAAATGTGATAAATGACGCTGTGTTATTCGATTCACGTAAGTTTATTAAAACAATCAAGCAGTTTAACAAACACATTGTTGACTTCGACCTTACGAACGCTCTTATCAAAGAGACATTCGCCTCCTTACCTAAAGTATCCTTAGTTCCTGGTTTTATATCAACAAGTAAGGAAAATGGAGAGATAACAAACCTGGGAAGGGGTGGTTCGGATTATACAGCTTCTATTCTGGCAACAGCATTGGATGCCTCCATTCTTGAGATCTGGACGGACGTTGATGGCTTCATGACTGCCGATCCGAGGGTTATCAGCTCGGCATATGTTATTGATCAGCTAACCTTTATTGAGGCAATGGAGTTGTGTAACTTTGGAGCCAAGGTTATATATCCTCCAACAATCTACCCCGTATATCATAAAAATATACCGATCCGAATCCGGAATACGTTTAATCCGGACGCGCCTGGCACATATATCTCGAAAGAAAAGCCGGCCAACGAAAAACAAAAATCAATTAAGGGAATTTCCTCTATTAATGACACTTGCCTGATTACTGTACAAGGATTGGGTATGGTTGGTGTAATTGGAGTAAACTACAGGATATTCAAAACGCTTGCCAAAAGCGGCATAAGTGTTTTTATGGTATCGCAGGCCAGTTCGGAAAACAACACCTCATTTGCTGTTCGCAACGCAGATGCGGAAGTGGCAGTAAAGGTGTTGAATGAAGAGTTTGCATTAGAACGTTCGCAGGGTGAAATCAATGATATTGAAGCAGAAACCGATCTGGCAACCGTTGCTATTGTAGGCGAAAACATGAAACGCACACCCGGTATTGCCGGCAGACTGTTCGGAACGTTAGGGCGCAGCGGTATCAGTGTTATTGCTTGTGCACAAGGAGCATCCGAAACAAATATCTCATTTGTAATCAAAGCAAAATACCTTCGGAAAGCCTTAAACTCTATTCACGACTCCTTTTTTCTGTCGGAATACAAAGTGCTGAACCTGTTTGTAACCGGAGTTGGAATCGTGGGTGGCAGTCTGCTTGAACAAATAAAAAACCAGCGGGTAAACCTGATGGAACAAAACGGACTTAAACTGAATGTTGTTGGGATAGCCAACACCCGGAAAGCATTGTTCTGCAGAGAAGGTCTGGACCTTACCAATTGGCAAGACGATTTAAAGGTGAAAGGCCTGGATAGTTCGCCGGTAAAACTTTGTGAAGAGATTCTTCAGATGAATATATTTAATTCAGTTTTTGTGGATTGCACTGCTAGTCCGGACGTTGCAGGACTTTATGAAACATTGCTAAACAACAACATTTCTGTGGTAGCTGCCAATAAACTGGCTGCATCATCATCATACGACAATTATTTTAAACTTAAAGAGATTTCCCGCCACCGTGGCGTCAAATTTCTCTTTGAGACCAATGTTGGAGCTGGACTTCCCATCATCAATACGATGAACGACCTGATCAACAGCGGCGATCATATTCTAAAACTGGAGGCCGTATTATCAGGAACGCTCAATTACATATTCAATACCCTGAGTGCAGATGTACCGTTGAGTACAGCCATCCGAATGGCAAAGCAGGCAGGATATTCAGAGCCAGACCCACGCATTGACTTAAGCGGTAAAGATGTAATACGTAAATTGGTTATTCTGGCACGCGAAGCCGGTTATAAAGTAGAACAAGCCGATGTTGTAAAGGATCTGTTTATTCCTGAGAAGTTCTTTGCCGGTTCGTTGGAAGATTTTTGGAGTAGCATTACCGAACTGGACGCAGAGTTTGAAGAAAAAAGACAATATCTGGAAAAAGAACACAAGCGTTTCCGTTTTGTAGCTTCCATGGAAAAGGGTAAATGCCGTGTGGGACTACAGGAAGTAGACAGTCATCATCCCTTCTATGAACTGGAAGGAAGCAATAACATAATCATGATTTCCACGGAGCGATATCACGAATATCCCATGATTATTAAAGGTTATGGAGCCGGAGCCGATGTTACGGCAGCCGGTGTGTTTGCAGACATAATTTCCATAGCCAACATTCGTTAATAAATCAGGAGAAAAGGGTACATTATGAAACACATAGTTATTTTAGGCGATGGAATGGCCGATGAGCCAATTGAAGCCCTGGGAGGTCTTACTCCCTTACAAGCTGCTGATACACCTTACATGGATAAATTGGCCGCATTAGGAAGAAATGGAAGACTAAAAACCGTACCGGATGGCTTTCATCCGGGAAGTGAAGTAGCCAATATGGCGGTTTTAGGATATAATATGCCAAAGGTTTACGAAGGCAGAGGGGTTCTTGAAGCTGCCAGCATCGGTGTAGAGTTGCAACCGGGCGATCTTGCCATGCGTTGTAATCTAATTTGCGTCGAAGGAGAGATTCTTAAGAATCATTCGGCCGGGCACATATCTACTGAAGAGTCGGACGAGCTGATTAAATTTCTGAATCAGGAACTGGGAAGCGAACAGGTGGTATTTTATACCGGCGTATCCTACCGCAATCTATTGGTGATTAAGGGTGGCGACAAACGTTTGGATTGTACTCCCCCCCACGATGTCCCTTTACGTCCGTTTCGTCCATTGCTTATTAAACCGGAAGCTCCCGAAGCAAATGATACAGCCGAATTATTAAACAACCTGATTCTTAAATCTCAGGAAATACTCAAAGATCATCCGGTAAACCAACGACGAATAGCGCTGGGTAAAGATCCCGCCAACAGTATCTGGCCCTGGTCTCCGGGATACCGTCCCGCCATGGAAACCATGCAGCAGATGTATGGTTTTGAAAAAGGGGCTGTTATCTCGGCAGTGGACCTCATCAGAGGTATCGGCGTATATGCCGGACTGGAGGTCTTAACCGTCGAGGGAGCCACAGGGCTATACGACACCAACTACGAGGGAAAAGCAGAAGCTGCCTTGCAGGCGCTGAAGACAAACGACTTTGTCTACCTGCATGTGGAGGCAAGCGACGAAGCTGGTCACGAAGGGGATGTAGATCTAAAAATAAAGACTATCGAGTATCTTGACAAGCGGGCTATCAAACCCATCTTTGAAACACTGCAGACATGGGATGAACCGGTGGCAATAGCTGTTTTACCCGATCACCCCACTCCATGTTCAATTCGGACGCATACAAACGAGCCCATCCCATTTATAATCTACAAGCCCGGGCAAACACCCGATGCAGTACAACGCTACGATGAATATGCGGCTAAAGAAGGATATTACGGAGAGTTGAAAGAGGATGAGTTTATGCGTGAATTTCTTAAAGACTAACAAGATGAAATATTATAGTACAAACAGACTGGCTCCTCTTGCCACCTTGGAAGAGGCGGTAGTTAAAGGACTGGCAGGCGACAAGGGTCTGTATATGCCAGAAAAGATAAAGGCATTGCCATCATCTTTCTTCGAAAAAATGAAGGATATGTCTTTTCAGGAAATTTCATACGTAGTTGCCGATGCCTTTTTCGGTGAAGATGTTGATGCCGATACCTTAAAACAAATTGTATACGACACACTTCCCTTCGATGCTCCGGTGGTGCATGTAAACGACTCAATTTATAGTCTGGAGTTATATCACGGCCCCACGCTTGCATTTAAAGACGTAGGCGGCAGATTTATGGCCCGTCTGTTAGGTCATTTTATAGGTAAACAAGGCAAGAAAGAGGTCAACGTATTGGTTGCCACCTCGGGAGATACCGGAAGTGCCGTTGCCAATGGCTTTTTGGGTGTACCGGGTATCCATGTGTATGTATTATACCCGAAAGGGAAAGTCAGCCCCATTCAGGAATGCCAGTTCACCACCTTAGGACAGAATATTACCGCCCTGGAAATTGAAGGAACATTCGACGACTGCCAGGCACTCGTAAAAACGGCTTTCATGGACAAGGAGCTAAATGCTCACATGCAACTAACATCGGCTAACTCCATTAATGTGGCACGTTTCCTGCCACAGGCATTCTACTACTTTTATGCCTATGCACAACTGGCTAAGATGGGTAAGGCAGATAACCTTGTATTCTGTGTTCCGAGTGGTAACTTTGGAAATATAACAGCCGGACTATTTGGAATGCGGATGGGATTACCTGTTAAACGTTTTATTGCAGCCAACAATCGGAACGATGTATTTCTGCAGTATCTGCAAACAGGTATCTATACCCCTCGTCCCTCGGTGACTACCATAGCCAATGCCATGGATGTAGGCGACCCCAGTAATTTTGCCCGTATACTGGATCTGTACGGAAATTCACACGAATCCATCTGTGAAAAAATAAGCGGATGCATGTATACAGATGAAGAAATAGCCGAGACAGTAAAGTCAACCTTTACAGAAACCGGTTATTTGCTTGATCCTCACGGAGCTTGTGGGTACCGCGCCCTGAAGGAGCAACTAAAAGAGGGGGAAACCGGTGTTTTCCTGGAAACAGCACATCCGGCTAAATTCAAAGATACTGTAGAAGCCATCATTGAAGAACCTATCGAAATTCCCGGCAAGTTGAAGGAGTTTATGAAAGGAACCAAACAAAGCATCGAACTAAATAAGGATTTTGAAGGGTTCAAAAGCTTTTTAATGAATCGTTGAACCGCCTCGCTGGGGCTCCTAAACGTAATATAACGATGGATTTATGAGTATTCGTTTAGTAGAACGTAGTTGCTTCTTCAACCATACAGCAGTTTTAGGTCGCAGAATTTTCTAAGCATGCAGTAGAGATATTTGTAAATTACAGTATAAAAGAATATATCGAAATTAAAGAAAGGAGTCCGGTGCAAATACCGGACTCCTTTCTTATTACGTACTTAGCATCAATCTGATTTAGTAAGTCATTTCCAAAAAGCTCCCTCTTCTTGAGAGATTACACCTTCTTATTTTACTTCCAGTACAATCACTTGGTCAGGATCTTCTGCTGTGGGAGCAATTGCCGGCAAAGTAAGCACCTTCTTTTTGAAGCTAAACTTCACGGGCGAACCATCCTTTAATAAAGTGGCCTTTGTAATTTTCTTGTAAGGAAAATCGGTAAGTACAATTTCGGGTTGTGTACCTTGCAATATATGCACATATACCTTACCAGGTTTTGTGGTGAGGCATCCCCATGGCTGTGGACGAATATATCCGCCTTCGGTATTGTAAATACTTTCTCCATATATTTTCATCCAGTCACCTATTTCATTAAAAACATGGACAAATTCTGGCTGCATTTCGCCGTTAGGCAACGGACCGATATTCAGGAGCAGATTCCCCCCGTTTCCGGCCGATTTTACAAGCAAGCCAACTACTTCTGCCTTCGATTTGAAAGAGCTGTCGGTTATAGAATATCCCCAGGTATTGTTTATGGTAGCACAAGTTTCAAGCGGCAGATGAGAAATGGTCTGGAAACTCAATCCCTTCGTATTTTCGCCCGGCACATCTTGTTCGAACATTTGGAAATCCTCGCCGGCAAGAGGTGTCATGTGATGATTATTCCCAATCAGACAACCCGGCTGCAAAGCATGGATATGATCGTAAATCTCACGCATGTGCCAATTTACAAAGACATCCGAATCCTTACGAGTCTCACTTTCTACCGGCATCTGATCCCAATAACCATCAAACCATATTCCTCCAATCGGACCGTAATTAGTAAGGAGCTCGCTCAGCTGGTTTTTCATAAACAGGATGTAATCTTCCCAATTACCTTTCACTGTACGCCCCGTACCCTGACCTGTACGGCCTGTCCACCACGAATAATCGTCGCGGCGCCAATCCAGAATAGAATAATAGAGGAAAAGTTTCATATCCTGTTTACGGCACTCCTCGGCCAACTCTTTCAGAACATCCCTTTTAAAATGGGTATTCATTATATTAAAATCGGAATACCGGGTATTCCAAAGGCTGAAACCATCGTGATGACGGGTAACAAACGTAATATACTTCATCCCGGCCCGTTTGGCATCCGCCACCCACCTGGCCGCATCAAAATCTACCGGATTAAAACTTTTGGTAAGCAACGAATAATCCTTGATCTTTATGTTTTTATTATTCATCACCCATTCGCCATCCCCCAGCAGACTGAAAAGTCCCCAGTGAACAAACATACCGAATTTAGCATTTTTGAACCATTCGCGGGATTGCATATTCGCATCGGATGGTGTATAGGGTTGAACCGGAGGTTGAGGGACAACGGGCGACTGCGCAAATAGAGAGGCACTCAATGCCAAAAGCGTCAAGCTAGTCACAATAATTTTCTTCATGATTAAAAATATAATATGGATACTAAAAGAACAAAAATAAACAATCCCGGAGAAATTCGGGTCGAATTTTCCGGGATAAATAATAAAAGGCAGATAATACTTAGTCTACCGCCCACTGTTTCATTTCATACATATCAAGATACTCTTCCCATTCCGGGTCCACTTCCGTATATATTTCGATCGGTAATAATTCAAAAGATTCCAATGCTTCATTGAGACGCTCACCAAATACACGCACCGTACGGGTATAGAATATCCAGGTCTTCTCTCCACCACCGGTATATACCCCCGTAAGAATTGCCAGTTTGTCCTTTTCCATCGCTTTCGCCATGGCCTCTTGTACACTTTCCATTTTCTCGGCCAATTCGTCCGAAGGCATCCCTTTCTCGTCGCCTTCAAACTTCCACGAAATTTCCACTCTCTCCTTAAACTTACCCGACTTTACAAATTCGGTCAGCTCTTCTCTACCACAAACCGTGACAAGCTGCCCTTTTTCGTCTTCCGAAAGTGCAGTAAACCATTCCTTACTTAGTCTCATATCCTTAATGTATTAATTTTCGTATTTTTCTTCAAAGATAGTTTACAACACGAACTATCCGTACTTATCACGTAAAAAAAAGTGTGTTATACAGCTTATTCATTTTTTCGTCCCTTCAACCAGAGCTGATACGAATTTATGGAATTCTGCCACAACACATAAGCCGCTGGAGCTATGGACGCAATAGGATTTAAATACACCTGAGCCATCCAGATCGCAAGGATTGTATTCTTCTGTCCCAGACCTTGTCCGGACGACACCGGATCTCCATACGTTTTACCCAAACGCCTGCCCAATAGAAATTGACCTACACAGATAACAAGTGAAACTACAGCCAATCCAATCTCAACGGTATAATCGGGATCTTGCTGCTCCACCAGAAATCTTACAGTACTACCCGTAACGATAGTAAGCGCCACAGCCCACAAATAAAAAGACAATTTATGAACGCTAAGTATCCTGGCATGTAGTTTAGGCAGAAATGCTCGTAAAGACCAGGCAAATACTAAAGGAAGAATCAGCAACGGACCAACCTGGCGGCAGATAAAAAGAAAAGATTCGAAGAATGGCATCTCACTCTGGCTCCCCATAAAAGAAAACAAAACCGGAGCCATTATCGCCACACCAATGTTGCATAACAACACATAGTTAGTCAGAAATGCCACACTCCCCCCTAACATACCTGTAATAACAGCCGCCGATGTGGCGGTTGGAGCCAGTACACAGATAAGCGCGCCCTGGGCCACCACCGGATCATACAGATATACTAACCCATACACAACGACACAACCAACCAACTGAATTAGCAACAGCCATTTATGAAGCGGATGCAATCGCATCTCACGGGGCGACAACTTACAAAACGTAAGCAATAGCATCGTAAAAATAAGATACGGTGTAAGGAAAGAAATATAACCGACCAACCGGTAAGAAAGAGCTCCCGTAAGCATGGCAAGTGGAAGCATCCAGTCCTTTATAAATTTAAGCACGATACCTATATATTAAAAACCAGTACAAAGGAACGGTTTATATAGTAAAGTAACAAACGAAATTCCACAAAATAACATCTTCCGGCAAAGCCGGAAGATGTTAACAACGAACTATCAAGTGTCTATAAAAAATCAATACAGATACCCCTTAATTTGCAGATTCGAATCATACATCGCAAATGCGGATACATTTTTCAAGGGAAGCAATAGGATCGGCCTGTTTGGGGACAAACTCCTGTCCTACAAAACCATTATAACCGGTCTTCACAATCGCCTGCATGATAGCCGGATAATAAAGCTCCTGAGTTTCATCAATCTCATTTCTACCAGGATTTCCTCCTGTATGTATATGTGAAAAGAAAGAATGATAACAGTTTATGTTCTCAATGATATTACCCTCCATAATCTGCATATGATAAATATCATACAACAGTTTAAAATTGGGAGAACCCAAGCGACGGCATAATTCAACACCCCATACCGTATGATCGCACAAATAATCCTTATGCCCTACACTGTTAAGCAGCTCCATGGTAAGTACCACATTGTGTTTCTCGGCTATAGGGAGTATGCGTTTCAATCCTTTCTCGCAATTCTCCCACCCCTGCAGATCGGTAACCCCGTTCCGTTTGCCTGCAAAACAAATCAGGTTGGTTAGTCCGGCTGCTGCTACCTGCGGTATAACCTCTTCGTAGCTTTTAACCAGTTCATCGTGCAATGAAGGATCGTTAAATGCCCGGTCAATTCCTAAACCGGCTCCCTGCGCCATAGCCACCGTGAGTCCGTTTTGCTGCACGATGGGCCAATCTTTCGGATCCAGCAGCTCTACAGATTCAATTCCTATGCGTTTACAGATTTTACAGAATTCATCCAGATCATAATTCCCGAAACACCATTTGCTCACAGAGTGACGGATATTGCCTTTCAGGGGAGCAGGGACATTCTTTTTTGATTGTTTTGACTGTGCTGAAACACCCGATACTGCCAAAGCCGCACCACCTGCCAATACCGTTTTAATGGCTGTACGCCTGTTTATGTTCTTCATATAGATTGTAAATATGATTAAAAATCAAATATAGTATTTTTATCTTTTCTAAACCTTAAGCTTTATATTAATCTTCATTAATCCCCAGGCAATTGCCAGAATAAGGAAAGAGTAGACAACCGATTTAAGCAATCCCGGCAAACCGGTGGTAAGCACCTCCGGATACGAAACCTGCAGCAGCGACTGCAAACTATACCATACATAGGGTATAATATAACAGGTTAGCGTAACCTTGCCTGCCGGAGCGAGTATTTTAAACCAACCGCTTTTACCCAATACGTCCGTTAGCAGGTATATAAATGCGAATAAAGGGAAAAAGATTGAGCAGCAATAAAAAAACCAGGTGGGAGTAGCCTGTAGTTTTGATATTATCCAGAAGTTGTGCGATACCACTCCTGCAATCAGCATCCCGATTCCAATCTGCAGAAAGAGCAGTAAAAAGCAATTGGGCCTTTGAGGATTTGCAAATCGCTGCATCAGTATGGATGCAACAACGCCAGCAAGACCAAAGGCATGCAAGGTCGCTTCACTGGGCAGATACTGAATAAAACCAATCGTGCTGAACAGACCGGCTTCAGAACAAACAGAGCAACCCAACATCAACCCTAAAGCGATCAGATTCAACATCAGATTCGACCTTATTAAAAGATATATGAAGGCACACACCATGTAAGTCCACCCGATAAGACCCAATATGCCCCACCACTGTGGCGAAAAAGAGGAACCATTCGCACCGCGGTAGCGATAAAACAGGTATGCTAATATGGCAACACCCAACAGCTTCATTGCTGCAAACAACCATTTTCTTAAACCGGATACCTTGGGATAAAGACTCCAGACAAGGAAAAACGCCAATACCATAAGGATAGAAAACCAGGGCTTTGATATACCGGTTGCCGTGGCATCAATGGTATCCCGGTTAACGGTAAAAAGCCCCATCACCAGCAATGCAACCGTACGCCAGAAAATATGTACAGCCACCTGCCCCGTAGTATCACCCTTCTTGAAGCGGTTTTCAATGGCAAACGGAACAGCCATTCCCATAGCAAATAAAAAACCCGGAAATATTGTATCGGAAAAACCCAGCATATCTTCATGTTCCGTAGCATGCAGTAACCAATGCGGGATATCCCTCAACCCGGGAATATCATTTACAAAAAGCATCAGGAACATGGTAAGTGCCCGGAATATATCTAACGCCTCCACGCGCAGCATCTTTATATTATTCATAAACAGATCGTATATTTAAGGATAACTGAGATGGCAACAAAGATAAATGAATTACCCATATAAGCAAACATAAAATAAAAAAACACCGCACTTTATACTAGAGTGCGGTGTTTTAAGTATCTATACCAACAGCCTAAAAGGCTGCCGGATCAGCGTAAAGGAATATACTGAACAAAGGCCTCGATAGCTTCGTAAGATGCAAGTCCGAGGTCGTTGTAAAGTTCGGCAGTAGCACGGTTACGATCTTCGGCACGTTGCCAGAACAAACGCTCGTCGTCACCAAGGAACGGAGCACTTTCCATCTGCGACTGATGTTTCAGGATCGAGTTACGTTTAAAGCGTAATTCTTCCGGACTGATTGGAACGGCCATTTCAACGTGGTCCATTTCCCATTCTGCCCAGGCACCGCGGTACATCCATACACGGCAATTCTTCATCCATTCTTCATCTTTCACATCATCGATGGCAGCCAGGATAGCATCCAGACATACCTTGTGTGTTCCGTGAGGATCGGCTAGGTCGCCTGCCACGAACATCTGATCGGGCTGAATCTTTTCGATAAGCGCCTTTACAATGTCCTTATCGGCTTCACCCAGGTCGTTCTTCTTTACCAGACCGGTTTCGTAGAAAGGCAAATCAAGGAAATGCACATTCTCATCCTTAACACCTGTATAACGACAAGCTGTGCGTGCCTCTTCGCGACGAATAGTACCCTTCATGAAAAGCACATCCGGTTTTTCTTTTTCGCCTTCCACCTTCTCGTGAAGCAGGTAATGCTTTATCTCGTCGGCTTTCTTCAGAACAGGATCATCTTTCGATGCATACTTCTCGCAAACATTGTGCAGGTAAGAAACGTAGCGGATTACCTCTTCGTCGCCAACGGCAATATTACCCGAAGTCTGGTATGCCACATGTACATCATGATTCTGAACACAAAGACGGCGTAAAGTTCCACCCATGGAAATTACATCATCATCGGGATGCGGACTAAACACAATCACCTTCTTAGGATATGGATTTGCTCTTTCGGGACGGTTGCTGTCGTCTGCATTGGGTTTACCACCCGGCCATCCGGTGATAGTATGCTGCAGATCATTGAAGATCTTTATGTTTACATTGTAAGCAGAACCGTAAATACCAAGCAGTTCGCCCAAGCCGTGTTCGCTGTAATCTTTATTTGTAAGTTTCAGGATCGGTTTTTTGGTAAGCTGACACAACCATACGATGGCACGTCTTATCAGCTTATTATCCCAATCGCAATTTGTAACCAACCAGGGATGGCTGATACGGGTAAGGTTGTAGGCAGCCGATAGGTCGATCACCACCTTCGCATTATCGTGATTCTGCAAGAAAGTAGCCGGAATCGTATCGCTTAATTTACCTTCAACCGCGTTGAATATGTTTGCAGCTTTATCTTCACCCCATGCCATTAAGATAATGTTCTTCGACTTCATAATGGTAGAAATACCCATTGTGATAACGCTGGTGGGCACATTGTCGATGGAGTTGAACATACGTGAAGCCTCCTTGCGGGAATTGTTGTCCATAAAAACCAGACGAGTTGTGGTATTGGCACTCGACCCCGGACCGTTAAAGCCGATATTACAAGCATATCCTACACCCAACAACATATAGTCTATTCCCCCTACCTGTTGAATCTGACGTTCATAGTTACGACAGAATTCGTAGATATTATCCTTTTCCATGAAACCGTCTGGCGAAAAGATATTGGCCGGATCGATATCTACATGGTCGAGAAGAGCCTCTTTTAATTGAGAAAGATTGCTGAATGCGGCAGATGTCAACGGATAAAATTCGTACACATTGAACACTTTAACATTCCGGAAGCTCAATCCTTCTTCCTTGTGCATCCGAACCAAATTACGATAAACACCGATAGGAGAACGTCCGCCTGAAAGTCCCAACACCAGCTTTTCGCCGGCAGCTTGTTTCTTACGGATCTCCGTTGCAATCTCTGTAGCAATGGCTAATGCACCTTTGTCGGCCGATTCGTAAATATTCGTCGGAATTTTCTCGAAACGGGTCAAGACAGAATGCTCATAGGCGTTATCAGGACGATAGAACCGCTCAGGGATGCGGGTCAACGTAATTTGAGAACTAAGGTTTGTTTTCATTATTATTCTGATTTAGTACAACATATATATCATAAACGTTTAAGCTGCAAATATAACCTTTTCTGAACGTACCTCAAATAACTTTTTTAATAAAAAGATGAAACATCAAGGTATTCTTTATTTATTTTAAAATCTTTTTCACGATTTCAGGTCTTCCAGCTCTTGTATACAACAACTCCAAAGGTCCATTGTTTCGGACAATTCCTTTTTTATGGCACCATATTTTGCATATAAGGCTGTATCTGCAGAGCCTTCGGGCGTTGCAAGCATGGATTCCAGTTGGGCTTGTTCGGCTTCCAGCCGTTCTATTTTTGCTTCCGCTTCGGCAACCGACTTTTCGGCCTTTTTCAACGCCCTGTTTTGTTCCTTACGGGATTCGTACGACATTTTACTCTGTGAGGGCTGGTCGTCCGTTTCCATGTTTTTTTGTGCCAGTGACGTCGCTTTTTCAAGCTCCTGCAGGTTATCCATCTTCTTCCGGTTAAGGAATTCATAAATACCACCCAGATGCTCTGTCACCCGCTGGTTGCCAAACTCATACACCTTATCCACCAGTCCGTCAAGGAATTCGCGGTCGTGCGACACCAGGATCACCGTTCCATCAAATTCGCGCAAGGCGTCTTTCAGCACGTCTTTCGATCGCATGTCCAAATGGTTTGTGGGCTCATCAAGTATCAGCAAATTAACCGGCTCCAGCAACAGGCGTATCATGGCAAGGCGGCTTCGCTCACCTCCCGACAATACCTCCACTTTCTTGTCCGACGCTTCGCCTCCAAACATAAAAGCACCTAAGATATCCCTTATTTTGGTACGTATATCTCCCTGGGCCACATAATCGATGGTGTCGAATACCGTAAGTTTGTCGTCCAGCAGCTGAGCCTGATTCTGGGCAAAGTAACCGATCTTCACATTGTGACCGAGCTGCAGCTTGCCTTCAAAATCAATCTCACCCATGATACATTTTACCAACGTAGACTTACCCTCACCGTTTTTGCCCACAAAGGCCACCTTATCGCCCCGGTTGATAGTTAATGTTGCATGTTCGAAGATAAGGTGATCGCCGTATCGTTTGGCAACGTCTTCCATAATAACCGGATACGAGCCCGATCGGGGGGCCGGTGGAAACTTAAGGTTCAGCATAGCTGTATCCACTTCATCCACCTCAATCCGATCTATTTTTTCGAGCTGTTTGATACGCGATTGTACCTGAACAGATTTGGTTGCCTTGTAACGGAACCGCTCAATAAAGGCTTCCGTATCCTGAAGCTTTTTCTGTTGATTCTCAAATGCCCGCATCTGTTGTTCCCTCCGCTCTTCGCGCAGCACTACATAATGAGAGTAATTTACCTTATAGTCGTATATCTTACCAAGCGAGATCTCGATTGTACGGAAAGTGGTGGCATCAATAAAGGCCCGGTCGTGCGAAACAAGTATAACCGCATTGGCACGGGTAGCCAGAAAGTTCTCGAGCCACTGGATGGATTCAATATCAAGGTGATTGGTAGGCTCATCCAGTAATAATACGTCGGGCTGACGAAGCAATAATTTAGCCAGCTCGATACGCATACGCCATCCACCGCTGAATTCGGAGGTAAGCCGTTCGAAATCCTCACGTACAAAACCGAGTCCCATCAGGGTGCGTTCCAGCTCGGCCTGATAAGAGTTTCCCCCCATCATCTGGAAATGTTCGGTAAGGTGCGTCACCTTGTCTATCAGGTCGTGATACGACTCCGATTCGTAGTCGGTACGTTCGGCCAACTCTAAAGTAAGCCGCTCCAGTTGTTTTTCAAGTTGATGTATCTGGTCGAAGGCCTGTTCTGCCTCTTCGCGTACCGTACGTGTATCCGTAAGCTGCATTTGCTGAGGAAGGTACCCGATGGTAAGTTCTTTAGGAACGCTAATGTTTCCTGCAGTAGGCGATTGCAATCCCGCAAAGATTTTAAGCATGGTGGATTTACCGGCTCCGTTTTTACCAACCAAGGCAATCCTGTCTTTCTTGTTAACAACAAACGAAACATCATCAAAAAGTGTAAAACCACCAAACTCTACTGTAAGTCCTTCAACCGATATCATAATTCATTATTTATGACAGCAAAGATACAACAGATTAGGGGTTCTTTACAAACTTTTCGAGCAATAACAGCAGTTCGCTGTTTAACGGAAGGGAAGGATCCGAATAGGTAGCTAGCTGAGCCTGCTGTTCCATAACGCGACAGTCTTTAAGAATATGATTCATATCAGCTATCAGAAATAATCCGGCTTTGGGTGCAGCCTGCTTTAAAAGTTCGGCATCAACCCAGGGAACTTGTATGTCGGTCTTCCCTTGAACAATCAGCACCGGCATCTCCAGTGTACCTATTATTTCGAGAGGATTGTACTTGTAACACGAAATAAGATACGGCTGCACCGATGTTCTGAACAGAGCCTGCAAACCCAACGGAACCTGGGGGTAGAGTTTACCGTTCCGAAGCGAGTCGTTTATAGCTACCACCCGGTCTTTCAACTCCTGAGGCAAAGCCGACAGTTGCGATTCGATCAGCTTGTCCATCGGTTTACCGGAACCGGCTACCGAAACAAACCCTTTCACTTTGGTATTACTGTGGCATGCCACCATCCCGATAAGCGCCCCTTCGCTATGACCAAGCACATACACACCCTTAAAACGACGGTCGCCCGCCAGTTTATCTATCCACAAACGTACATCGTTTACATAATCGTCGAAACGTAACGAAAACTCATCTTTGGCAGCTGCGACACTGGATGCAATCCCTCTTTTATCAAACCGTACGGTAGCAATCCCCTTTTTAGCCAATCCCTCTGCTATCAGCTTCAGGGTATTGGGCTGTATGCCTAACTGCATGCTGTTTCCATTCATATCCGTTGGTCCGGATCCGGCAATCAGCAACACAACGGGATACCCCTCTCCTATTCCGGGAGTCATCATCATGCCCCGGATAATTCCCTGGGGTGTTTGCAAACTATACTCTCTGTCGTTTGGATTTGTAACAGTCTGTGCCTTCACCAAATGATTGCCAAGCAGAATAAAAAGACAAAGTGTTATGACAAAACGGACATTTCTCATTCTTTTTGTTTTAAATAGATTTACATCGATGTAAATTTATCATTTTTATTGAGCATTATAGCTTTTACAAACAAAATGTTTTTAACTTCGCCACATATATACTAACATCTATTAGTCATGAAAAGGAAAAGTTCAACTCTATTGCTTGCTACTGTGCTAGGTGGCAGCGTTATGTTTTCGTCTTGTATTGGTTCATTTGGCCTTACTAACAAGTTGTTGGCATGGAACCAGACAATCGACAGTAAATTCGTAAACGAATTGGTTTTTATCGCGTTTTGCATTGTACCCGTATATCCTATATCTGCTATGGCGGATCTGATCGTAATCAATTCAATTGAGTTCTGGTCGGGCGAAAATCCTGTGGCCGACACCGGCAAGGTTAAAACCATTGAAGGTAAAGACGGTATTTACACAGTTGAGACAAAAGCGGATGGTTACCAGATTAAAAAGGAAGGCGACGATAAGACCGTAGATCTTATTTTTGACAAAGCCGACAAAACCTGGAGTGTAGAAAGCGATGGCGAAACTGCCAAACTTCTTAAATTTACGGAAGACGACAAAGTAGTAATGTATCTTCCCGACGGAAAAGAGATGAATGTTGAATTAAATCAGGCAGGTGTACTTGCTTTCAGACAGATCGCAGACAACTATAATTTCTTTGCTGCCCGCTGATAAATTCATCCGGATATGTATATTTAAGACCTCTGTTTTAAACGGAGGTCTTTTTTTGGTCCTATTATCTGCTTATTCAGATTTATTATAAATTGTTTAACATGTTTTATGACCAAAACCCTTGACAAATAAAAGCATTCCCGTATCTTTGCATCGTGGTTTTTTCATAATAGTATTAGATTTAAGGTTAACAAAGTTTGGTTAGGGGATGTCGGGATGACATCCTTTAATTGTTTATAGACGGTTCACTTTGTAAAAAATCAAATCGGTTCAATCCATATTTCCGGACAATCCTCATTTAAAACCGATTTATTGCAAAACAATCTGTTATCTATCATTATTCGGCTCTATCCTTTTAATTTACAAAGAGATATAAAATGACAGATCAAAAAATTGATCTGTCATCAACTATCATCTGTCATCCGCACGAAAGTGCCCGGATGCACAATATTCAAGCTAAAACTTACTTCTTAATGAAAGTTTTGGGGAATTCCGTTTGCTGAATGATACGATTCCTTCTTAGACGGATCCAGCTTTTAAATGCAGCTTCACCTTCTTGCAGGGTAATGACGCGTGCGCCGTTTTCAATGTTGATGTAGGTAGTTTTACCACCGGTAAAGCGTCCGTACACCAAAGCAATGCCATCCAACCAGGCAATGTAGTCGTTATCATGGTCGTGACCAACAAATGTACCCATTACATCGCCCGACTCAAGCATGGCGGTGAACATTCCCGAATTCACTTTCGGATTGCATTCGTCTTCAAAACGTAAACCAATGGCGCGGGTATTATAAGCTTTGTTATATTCGGGCAGGGCAATATGGAAAAAGGCCAGGGCTGGCAACGGTTTGCCTCCATTTTGTTTGGTAAAGTCTGCACTTTGGTTTCTGTACCAATTAACCTGGTCTTGCGAAAACCAGCCGTATCCTTCCACAGCTTTTATTTTACTGTACGAACGCGAGTCAATGCAATACAACACAGCCGCTGTTTTATTTCCGGCAGCACTCTTGATGGGTAACGTATAATTTCCGTATCCGGAAACATTATCCGTTGTATCCTTAAACAAGCTCTTAGGATACGAAGCTACCAGCCGGGCAACCTGAGCACGCGAAAGATCCTGCTCGTCGTCGTGATTACCCAATGTTACAGCAAAAGGAATTCCTCTTTTACTAACAGCCTCTGTAACCACATCCCAGCCATTTTTGGCAGGAGCCTCTGTAACTACATCACCTGTAAATATTACCAGATCCGGTTTCTCGGCATCCAGGGTTTCGTTTATTACTGCCAGAGCCTCTTTAGACTCAGGTTTTGAAACACAATAATGCACATCTGTAAACTGAACGATCTTAAAACTTCCATCCTTACGAAAGGACAATTGTTGCGCCCGTAGTCCGGACACAGCAAACAAGGACAGGATAGCCACACAAAACAAACCGGTTTTTCTTGAAAAGTTATTCATGATACTATATATTAGAGTTATTGTGAATACCGCCAGAAAAGAGTTGCTTTACCGGCAATTCACTCATAATATACAAACATAAAACATTTTCCACCTATTCGTATTACGTTAATAATAAAAAAGAGGATAAACAAGACATTTGCCTGTTTACCCTCTTTGTGTGTATTATTTATAAAAACTGTAGTAACAACTCTCTTCAAACAGAGAATTTGTTTCAGCTTTATATTAATAAGACCGCTTAGGTGTAGCTTCCTTCAATACCATCTGACGGCCTTGATATTCTGCACCATCCAATTCTTTGATTGCATTGATAGCTTCAGCCTCGATTGGCATTTCTACAAATGCAAATCCTTTAGATCTGTTAGTATCGCGGTCAATAATTAATTTTGCTGAATCAACTGTACCATAGTCTTCCATAACTTGTCTTAAATCCGATTCCTTAACTGTGTAGCTAAGATTGCCAATGTAAATGTTCATAAAAAAACGATATAAAATAAATAATTAATAAAATAAACAATTAAGTTTGGGGAAAGATCAATTTCTGCAATAATTTTCTCGGGATGAGAAAGATAGTCGGAGAGAGAGAGCAATATAAACCTTCTTTTGTTTGTCTGATACAAAGAACGACATATAATTCCGATATCCAACTATACTTTCCTGTTTATTTTCAAATAAATAAGATTTTATTGGAAATCAGCCACTTTAATGCATTACAATTAACGCTTGTTCACTAAAACAGACTCAATAGTCACTTCCAATCTGTTTAATCATGCGCAATTTTTCCTTTTGCCAAAACCTGCAATTTTACCGTTGTATTCCAATTTCGTACTGTAACCGACTTATAAAAAGGTAAAGAAACAATCTTACTCAGGTAACTTTTACCGGCTTCGCTTATTAGGCGGGAAAAATAGATTGCTTTATTTCCGGAATTTAATTGGTCCACTCCTTGTCTTATTGGAATAAGCTTTTCGATGTCATCCGCATCAAGTAATCCATCTAAATAAATCACATCATATCGGTATAGATCGGGGGAAGATCCAAAACCTTGGGGAGCAGAAGAAATAATTGAGTCAACCTCTTGGGATGTAAATAAGAAAACACCTGATTGATATCCAAAATTCTCTTTTAAAGCCTGAGCTATTCCATCGGACAGAAGCTTACGATCCGATTGAGTCGTTGTAAACAATACGTTACCACTTTGAATATACGTCTCAACATCCTCCATCAATCCGGTGCGGGACAAAACCTCTTTTAAGTCAGCCATCCGGATAATCTGATTACCGCCCACATTAATTCCTCTTAAAAGCAAAACATAGACCGTTGGCTTCATCTTTTGTCTTTTTTCTTCTTTAGTATTTTATCATTGTTTTCTGCTACACGAAACAAAACAATCCGAGTAATCAGATCCAATGGAATAGCTTTATCAAAAGGAAATTGAATCGTTCCTTTCGAGATATTGAATGCTGACAAGTCTTCTTTAAATGCTTCAATTGCGGATGGTCCGGGATAAAACCCGATGTGTTTCTTATGACAGGCAAACTGCACCAATATTCCATTTTTCCGGAAAGAAGGCATCCCCCAACTGATTGTCTCTTCCACATCCGGCACAATCCGTTTTATTTCCGTCCGCATCATCTGCATATTTAACCGGGCTTCTTCCGGAAACCGGCTCAGGTAGTCGTCTATATTCTGAATTACATCCATTGCTTCGCGTATTATATAATGTATAACAATCTGTTTTCTGCTTTCATTGTCACAAACATACTTAATATGAATTATATAACAAACAAACAGGCATCGTTTACATATTTCCGGCACATACTATAGATAAAACGATATTATTATAACCGGCTAATATCCTATTTTCTATGTATATACTAAACATGTTCTCCACACAAATTAGTTCAGAATATACTGTCTTCTATTCTTTTCTATACGAAGAACTATTCGTTTGCCATTTGATTACTTTGCGTTTGTCAATTGTTGAATGCAAGTTACACATATGTATACTTTGCATTCAACAGCTGTCAAACGAATAGTTGATCGTTATGAAAAGAATAGTTCTTCGTAGCCTTAGGAATAGTTTGTAAGCATAACCTGCAAAGGAGCCTTGAGTCTTATGAGATTAACTGTACTGAATAGATGTACATTGTAAATATTAGCCATAGATAAGCCGTCACTAGCTCAGATGTGGGGCTGGCCATCAAACAACTGAAGTTCCGTACCACCATCATCTCGGTATCACCTTCCACGGCCTCGACGGTTGCTCCATCATGTCCACTCGTAAGGAATAATAAAATTCCATATTAAAAACATTTAACACAAAAGGATAGTAAAAAGTATATCAATATTTCATCATTGATAGTAATTACACTATCTTTGCAGAGTCAGACAAAAACCTATTCATAACGATGAAGAAATACAAAGTCAGTGAAATTCTGAAAATGTTGAAAGAAGACGGTTGGATAATGATAGACTGCAGAGGGAGTCACCGTCATTTTAAACACCCCGTTAAATCGGGTAAAGTTACCCTAAACGGTAAACCGTCAGACGTACTTAGTCAGTTTGTATTAAATGTAATTTTTAAATCAGCCGGGTGGTTATAACCATCCTGCACAATTAAAATAGATATGGAAAAAATAATAATTAATGTAGATTGGGAAGACAATTTTGCAGCATATTCAGATTTGGTTGCAGTTGTTGCTACACATAAAACGCTAGAGGGATTAAAAGAAGCATATACATTCTCATTATCCGAACACCTTAAAAGCATGCGCGAAGATGGAGACGAAATACCAGAAGCACTTCAAGGAGAATATGAATTACATTTTTCTCTTAATACCCGGGCACTTCTTCATTATACCGAAAAGTATATAACACGTGCTGCAATTAGCCGGATCACAGGGATTAATGAAAAGCAACTTGGCCATTATGCTCAAGGCATTAGAAACCCACGCGACGAACAACGTAAAAAAATTTTAAATGGCATACGCAACCTTGGCCGCGAACTTATTTCGGTAGAATAGTTTTTGTTTGACAGCTCAACTTTCTACTTCCTAGGCCTCCACGTGTTGGAGGCCTTTTGTTTTTACTTTTTTTCAAGAAAAGAATTTGCATTATCAATTATTATCCCCATATTAGCACCGCCCAATAAACAACTCATCTAACAATGTTAACTGGATACTAATAAGAGTCACTTCATAACGCTACTGGTAGTCATGCCAGTTCGGGTGTTGTTCACGTGGGCGCTTTATGACGGGACTCGCAATTATTAAATTATGGATTTTAAAGACTCTATCAAACAACTATCGGAAAGAGTTGTCAAATTAAAAGACAACCTTCAAACAGAAGAAGCCACAAAGAATGCTCTAATTATGCCATTCATTCAAACGTTAGGCTACGATGTATTTAATCCATTCGAAGTAACTCCAGAATACACCTGTGATATTGGTACTAAGAAAGGCGAAAAGATTGACTATGCTATACTCAAAGACAACAATCCTGTCATATTAATAGAATGTAAACATTGGGCTGAAAACTTAACTTTACACGATAATCAGCTCTTGAGATACTTTCACGTATCCACAGCAAAGTTTGGCATTCTCACAAATGGTATTTCATACAAGTTTTACACAGATTTGTCCGAAGCTAATAAAATGGACGAAAAACCATTTTTAGAAATCAATCTGTCTGATATCAGAGATAATCAGATTGAGGAGCTAAAACAATTCCATAAATCTTATTTTGACGTTGATACCATTGTTAATGCAGCAAGTGAACTAAAATACATGAAAGGTTTGAAAGAAATAATCCTTTCAGAAATGGAAACTCCCAGTGAGCCCCTTGTAAGATTATTCGCTAAACAAGTATACGGGGGAATGGTTACAGCCAAAATTCTCGAACAGTTTACCGATTTAACAAAACGATCTTTCAATCAGGTAATCAGCGATATCATCACAGACAGATTCAAAACGGCATTAAATAAGGAATCAGAAAAGAAAACCGAAAATTCATCTTCTCTAATAGAATCAGCTCCTTCAATCTCTGAAGAAGAAAGCAAAGTCGTCACTACAGAAGAAGAGCTCGAAAGCTTTTATATTATTCGGGCTATACTTAGAAAACACGTAGATGTCAATCGCATTATTCATCGGGATACTCAAAGTTATTTTGGAATTTTATTGGATGACAACAATCGCAAACCAATATGCAGACTATATCTTAATGGTAGTAAAAAATATTTTGCGACTATATCTGACGACAAAAAAGAAACAAAATATCCCATTGAGTCATTAAATGAGATTTATCAACATGAAGATGCAATCATATATGCTTTAAAAATGTATGAAAAGAATTCTGAAAAATAATTTCTCAAAAAAGTTTGCACATACGCAAACTTTCCCCCGTATTTACAGAATCGAAAACACTGTCGCAGTTATGGATCAAATAAACATTTCAGCAAACGATCAAAATTGAAGACTTAAAATATAGACACCTCTCGTATTATAAGTCCTATATAACAGAAAAAGGTTTGGAAAATAATTTTCCAAACCTTTTTTAATTTTCTGTTGTTCTACCAGGGCTCGAACCTGGAATTTCAGGACCAGAATCTGACGTGTTACCATTACACCATAGAACAATACGCTTATTTGTTGTTAACTCTCTTTCGTTAACGGGTGCAAATTTACAGCTTTTTTTGATTGCTCCAAATTTTTACGCCCATTTTTTTAATCTTTGAACAAATTATTAATCTACTTGTTTGATTTACAAAAGTAAAAAAAGAGATAAATTCGATAACATCACTCAGATACTAATTTTATGGATTATATTTGCAGATTCGTAATTACACTTTAAGACAAAATAAATGGATCAAACAGAATCATTGGTAAAAAAGATTGTAGAAGGCCTACAAGAGAAAAAAGGCAAAAAAATCGCAACAATAGACTTAACAAAATTATCAGGCGCCATATGTCAATATATGGTTATTTGTGAAGGTAACACTCCTACCCAAGTAGCTGCGCTTTCAGACTCCGTATGGGATTATGTAAGAAAAGAGGCGGGAGAAAAACCGATCTCCATCGATGGAGAAAGAAACGCTCAGTGGATAGGTATGGATTATGGCACGGTTCTTGTTCATATTTTTCTGCCGGAATTAAGAACTTTCTATAATTTGGAAAACCTTTGGGCAGACTCGAAGGTTATTCGAATACCGGATCTTGATTAATAACCGGAGATCATAAACAATATCGACTATCATTTATGGAGAATAACAACAACGCGTTTAATAAGCCGCCAAAAAACAACAAGACGAAGATGTTCCGCTTTAATCTGTATTGGATGTATGGAATTATTTTCATCATGCTTGCAGCTTTGTATATGACTAATGATTCGTCTACAACAAAAGAGTTGGGTTGGACTGAGTTTCAGAAGCTGGCGAACCAAAACGTTTTTGAAAAAATAACCGTATTCAATAAAAAGAATACACTGGAAGCTACTATTAAAAAGGGACAACTGGGCGTGGTTTTTAAAGAGGATTCGGCTTTAGTGGGCGATTCGCCTATGGTCTTTGTAAAAATCCCGTCGGCTGACAAGTTTTCCGATTTTTATGACAAAGCGGTTGAAAAAAACAATATCGATACTTCGGTAAGCTTTGAAGAGGGTGATGATACATTCTGGAATTTCTTTATTTCCTTTGGTCCTATCATCCTGCTTGTACTTGTATGGATATTCCTGATGAAAAGAATGTCCGGAAATGCCGGTGGTGGCGCCGGAGGTGTGTTTAGCGTGGGCAAGGCAAAGGCTCAGCTATTCGACAAGGATAACGATAAGAAGGTTACCTTTAAAGATGTAGCCGGACTATCGGAAGCAAAACAGGAAATTGAAGAGATTGTGGCGTTTTTACGCAGTCCCGAAAAATATACAGAGCTTGGAGGTAAGATTCCAAAGGGTGCTTTGTTGGTAGGCCCTCCGGGAACCGGTAAGACTTTATTGGCAAAGGCTGTGGCCGGCGAGGCAAATGTTCCGTTCTTCTCTTTGTCCGGATCCGACTTTGTAGAAATGTTCGTAGGGGTTGGTGCCTCAAGGGTACGCGACCTGTTCCGTCAGGCTAAAGAAAAGGCTCCCTGTATCGTATTTATTGACGAGATTGATGCCGTTGGTCGTGCCCGTGGTAAAAATGCCAACATGAACAGCAACGACGAACGCGAAAATACGCTGAACCAATTGCTGACTGAGATGGATGGTTTCGGATCAAACAGCGGGGTGATTATCCTTGCGGCTACAAACCGGGCTGACATATTAGACAAAGCCTTGCTTCGTGCCGGACGTTTTGACCGACAGATACATGTTGAGTTGCCCGATTTGAACGAGCGTAAAGAAATTTTTGGTGTGCATCTTCGTCCTATTAAGATTGACGAAAGTGTGGATGCCGAATTCCTTGCCCGTCAGACTCCCGGTTTTTCCGGAGCTGATATTGCCAATGTTTGTAACGAGGCTGCCCTTATTGCAGCTAGGGGATTGAAGAAATTTGTGCAGAAGGAAGACTTCATGAATGCGGTTGACCGTATTGTGGGTGGTTTGGAGAAAAGATCCAAAATAACAACTGCCGAGGAAAGACGTAGTATTGCCAACCACGAAGCAGGTCATGCATCGATCAGCTGGCTGCTCGAACATGCCAATCCATTGGTGAAGGTAACCATTGTTCCGCGAGGAAAAGCTCTGGGTGCCGCCTGGTATTTGCCGGAAGAGCGTCAGATTACAAATAAAGAGCAGCTGCTTGATGAAATGTGTGCTACATTGGGTGGACGCGCTGCAGAAGAGCTGTTCATGGGAAAGATTTCCACCGGAGCTTCCAACGACCTCGAAAGAGTAACCAAGCAGGCTTATGCCATGGTTGTCTACTTTGGTATGAGCGACAAGTTGCCTAACCTCAACTATTACGACTCAACCGGTCAGGAATGGGGCTTTACTAAACCTTACAGTGAAGATACAGCCAAACTGATCGACTCTGAGGTGCAGAACATCATCAATACTGAATATGCAAGAGCAAAACGTATCCTGCAGGAAAATGTAGAAAAGCATCATCAGCTGGCCAATGTATTGCTTGAAAGGGAGGTGATTTATACTGAAGACGTTGAGCATATCTTCGGAAAGCGTCCGTGGATTTCACGTTCGCAGGAGATTCTGGATCTGCAGGAAAAAGCTGCAGAGGATAAGCCGGAACCTGCAGCCAATCCGGATGTTCAACCCGAAGCTACAGAGACAGAACAATAATTAGTTAAATTAATAATTAATAATAGGTAATGAGGCAGGAAAGTATCTTTTGAAGATTACTATCCTGCCTCTTTTTTACTATTTATCAATTTATTATCTATATTTGCAGCCTGAAACACAAACATAAGTCTATCTTGAAAAATCTAATTATACGAGGGCTTACCGGAGCAGTATTTGTTGCCGTATTAGCAGGAGCTATTTGCTATAATCCCTATACGTTTCTTGCTTTATTCAGTATACTCACAGGCTTATTGCTCTGGGAATTCTATAGTTTGCTAAAGGAGTATTTTCCATCCGTTCCAAAACGTATTGGAGGTACCATCGGCGGTATGTATCTTTTTGTGGCTACCTTCTTACATGCAAACGGTCTGGCTGAAAGCCTCGTATTTACACCTTATCTTGCGTTTTTAATCTATCTATTTGTTTCAGAACTTTACAACAAGCAGCAAAATCCGTTAAATAATCTGGCTTATTCCCTGTTTGCGCAGGTGTATTGTGCCGGAACTTTTGCCCTTTCCAATTACATCGTTCTTGGAAAGAATGAAGAAGGGGCGATTATCTTCACTCCTCTCCTGCTTATGGCTCTTTTTATATTCGTCTGGATAAACGATACGGGAGCATACATGGTGGGATCTCAATTTGGGAAACACAGGTTATTTGAGCGTATATCACCTAAAAAGTCGTGGGAAGGCTTTTGGGGAGGCCTTGTCTTTGCTCTGGCAAGTTCCTTTGTTTTTGCCAACCTTAATCCGGAGATAAGCTGGTATAACTGGCTGGGACTGGCCGCCACAATCGTTTGTTTTGGCACATGGGGCGACCTGATCGAATCATTGATAAAACGCACCGTTGGGGTAAAAGACTCCGGCAAGATGCTTCCCGGGCACGGCGGAATGCTGGACCGGTTTGACAGTATACTGCTTGCCATCCCGGCTGCCTATATCTACATTGAACTTTTTATTCGAAATTAAAGGTAAGAACAATCATTCGGGAAGTTACTTTGGATAAAGATTGGGTGTACCTCATCAGGGCTGCATCCTGAAGGTCGGTTCTGTCTTTTTCCAACAGATCGGCCAATCCGAAACAAAATTTAAGTTCCGGGCACAGTTTGAAGTATGGCAGGTAAAAATCGCAACCCAGGCCAAACTGAACACCGTAATCCGTACTCTTCAGAAGCAAGGGATTGCCTTTCTTTCGTCCCAGATCCATACTTCCATACACCCCACCTATAACGTACGGCCGGTAGTTGTTGATACGAAATGCACTGTATTTGATATCCAGCGGAAACATCAGGTAATTGGATCGTACGGTGGTAGTAAACTCGGGCTCGTCGGCCACATCGGCCCCTTCAAAGGAACGGAACACAAACTTCTTATCACCAAAATGCAGCGTGGGCGAAAACCTCAGATTCAGATTAGGGTTCAGATACATGTCTCCTATCACCCCCACAGTAAAGCCGGGTGAGTACGAAGGAATCTCGCCGTACCACGTCTTCCCGTCGTCGCCGGCAACTCCCACATTGGTCAGAATCATATCCTGCGAATGCAACCCCACATGAAATCCCAAATGAAATAGCTTTTGGTCGGCATAAGGCTGATTTTTCACCTTCTCCTTCTGCGACAACAAAGGTCCGCAAAAGAAGAAACAAGACAAAAATAGAAATACGATCTGTTTCAATTCTCTACAATTTTTCAATAAAACGAATTTAATCTCCTTTTATTGCACAGCTGAAGGCGCAGGTTTAACATCCTGATATTGCTGATGCATCAATATGCAAAAAAAAGGGAGCTTGTACGCAAATAAAACGAAAACTTATTTTTTTAATACAAAGAAAGCTCTATTTTTGCAGCAACTAATAGTTACAAATTTAAAAGGTTAAGAAAATGGCTTATTTAATTAGTGAAGATTGCATTGCTTGCGGTACTTGCATCGACGAGTGTCCGGTAGGAGCAATTTCTGAAGGCGATATCTATAAGATTGATCCTGAAATGTGTACAGACTGCGGTACTTGCGCTGATGTATGTCCTACAGAAGCTATCCATCCGGTAGCATAATTCAAGTAAAAGAGTAGGCTTTTTAAAGAATGCCTATATAGATAACGGGCTGTTTAATCTGAAACCAGATAAACAGCCCGTTATATTTTATCACGATGGGATTTTGCTCTTTTAAAAATCGATGGTTAATTTGATATCGCCCGAATCAGACGCATCGTTATCATCTGCATCATTGTTGCCAGCGGGCTTGGCAGAAACATCTCCGTTATGTTGCTGTATGTATCCGATCACATCAGACAAACCTTCTATAAACTTCTCAAAATCTTCCTTATACAGAAAAATTTTGTGCTTCTCAAAAGTTGCCTGTACGCCTTCTTTCGGTTGGATTTTTTTGCTTTCTGTTATAGCCAGAAACAAATCATCCTTCAGATTCCTCTTCACATCGAGGTAATATATCCTCTTGCCGGCTTTAATGGCTCTGGAATAAAGAATTTCTTTATCTCCTGTTTCAACATTCATTTTTTTCCCTGCATCTTCCATAACAGCAAATTTTGTTTATAAAACACTCTCAACTCTTAACAATTTCCAAATATGGATATTTTTTTTTAAATAACTGCTATTTTAACGCAAAAAATCATAACGTATTGTATTATAATCTAAAAGATTAAGGGGAATAAATAAAAAAGATTGAATAGAAATATGAAAACAAAAAAGATTGCCTACCTTTGCATCCAATTTAAACAAAGTAGTTCCTTCAAACGATGATCAACAGAATTTTAATTCGCATTAAAGTTTTACAGATAGTATACGCATACTATCAGAACGGAAACAAAGACCTCAAAACTGCAGAAAACGAATTGCTTTTCAGTCTTCAAAAGTCATACGACTTATACCATTATTTCCTTCTTCTCATAGTTGAAACAACCAGACTTCAAAAAAGAGTGCTGGACAATCGCAAAAACAAGTATGTTCCAACCCAGGAAGAGTTGAATCCCAACACCCGATTTGTAGATAACCGCTTTGCTGCACAGGTAGAAGCAAACGAGTCTCTTTTGGCTTATGTGAAAGACAATGGTATTTCATGGAACAACGAAGAAGATTTTGTAAAATCGGTACTGGATATCATTTTAAATTCGGATATCTATGCTGATTATCTGGCAGATGCCAACGATTCTTACGAAGCCGACCGCGACTTCTGGCGGATTGTTTTCAAGAAACTGATCTGCGGTAACGAAGAAATCGAATCCTATCTGGAAGATAAAAGTATTTATTGGAACGACGACATTGAGATTGTTCAGACTTTCACGTTGAAAACCATTAAGAAGTTTTCAGAAAAAGAGGGAAGCAAACAGCCTTTGTTGCCGATGTTCAAGGATCAGGACGACCAGGAATTCGCTATCAAATTATTCCGTCAGTCATTATTGAAAGGAAGCGAATACCGCGAACGTATTCAAAAGCACATGAAAAACTGGGAGAGCGAACGTATTGCCAATATGGACCAGATCATCATGCAGGTTGCCCTGGCTGAAATCATGAATTTCCCAACAATACCTATCAATGTAAGCCTGAACGAATACATCGACACAGCTAAATACTACAGTACACCCAAAAGCGGTAATTTCATCAATGGAATTCTCGATTCTGTTGTAACTGAGCTAAAAAATGAGCGTTTGTTGATTAAAGATTGACAATTTTCGTTATATTTGCAATAATTACGAATAGAATCCAGTAAAACGTTTAAATTTTATAGCATGAACTTACTAAGTATTTTACTTCAAGCAGCAGGTGGCGCAAATCAGTGGTCAGGAATTTTAATGATGGTAGTGGTAGTAGCTATCTTTTATTTCTTCATGATCCGTCCGCAGCAAAAGAAACAGAAAGAAATTCAAAAATCACGCGAAGCTCTGAAGAAGGGTGACAAGGTGATTACAGCCGGTGGTATCTATGGTAAAATCAAAGAGATCAGCGACAACTATATGTCAATCGAAATTGCGGAAGGTGTAAACATCCGTGTAGACAAAACATCCATATTTGCATCGGCAGAAGACGCGCAACAAAAGTAAAAGATAGTTACATGTCCCGACTTGAAGCTTTATTTTTAACATTCAAGTCTGCACCAAAAAGGATTAAAACTCTGTTACGCCGTCAAGGGTGGAAAGAAGTTTTAATCTTTTTCTTTTTTGTACTTCTTTCTCTGGGCTTTTGGATGCTTCAAAGTCTTCAGCAAGATTACGAAATTGAACTTATCATACCGGTCAGATATAAGAATGTTCCAGCCAATATTGCATTCTCCGACAAGTTGCCAGACAATATCAAGGTAAAAGTCAGAGACAAAGGAAGTGTATTGCTAAATTACTCCCTGGGTGGAACACTTTTACCCATCGAAGCATCTCTTGGATCGCTTTCAGCAAAAGGTGGGACCTTTCTTATCAGCAAGAAAATAATTGAACGGGATCTGCTTAAGCAGATGATTGCAACCACTACGCTGATAAGCTTCGAGCCTCAGCAGATAGAGGTCGACTATACTCCGTTAAAGAGCCGAAGAATCCAGGTGGAGTTTAACGGGTCGTTACGTACAGAACCCGGATTCGGACTGTCGGGAGAAATAAATATCACCCCAGCCACAGTTCAGGTTTATGCCGGCGAAGAAATTCTGGATAGTCTGATTACGGTACAAACAGTAAACACCAAGATTGAGAAAGCGAGAAAGACATTTACCCGCACGTTCAATCTGTTGCCGGTTAAAGGAGCCCGGTTCGAACCCGAACAGGTCACCATCACCTTCCCCATTGAAGAATATACGGAAAAAACATTGAATATACCGATCCAATGCAAGACATTGCCGCAGAATCTTACGCTGCGGACCTTCCCATCCATGGTGCAGGTTACTTGCAATGTACCTCTTTCGCGCTTCAACCAGCTAAAGGAAAATGATTTTGCAGCCGAGATAAACTATTCGGATCTGGAACAGAACATTTCGGGTACGGTATCAATCAAGCTGACAAAGAAACCCAACTGGATTCAATCCCCCACGGTGCACCCGGACAAAATTGAATTTATACTGGAACAAAACAATTATTAATGAAAACCATCGGCATTACTGGAGGTATAGGCAGTGGAAAATCGGTAGTCTCCGCTCTGCTGGAGCTATTTGGCATCCCCGTTTATATAGCGGACGAAGAGAGCAAACGACTTACCCAATCATCTCCGGTTATTCGCAAGGGGCTTATCGAACTGTTTGACGAATCGATCTACACCGGCGAAGGCCTCGACAAAAGAAGACTTGCCTCTCTGATATTCGGCAATCCGCAGATGCTGAAAGCGGTAAACAGCCTTATTCACCCGGAAGTATATAAAGACTATCTGCAATGGGCCGAATCAAAGCATACTGAGCTGTGCGCCCTTGAATCGGCCATCTTGTTTGAATCGGGTTTTGACAAACTGGCCGACTATACGGTTATGGTATATGCTCCGGAAGAGATTCGGATACAACGTGCCATGAACCGTGATAACTCAAGCCGTACAGATGTTACAAACCGTATTAAGAACCAGCTGCCGGATGAAATAAAGAGAGATAAATCGGATTTTGTAATCCTGAATGACGGTATTCAGGCCTTAATTCCTCAGGTAGAGTCTCTTTTAAAGCAAATACGGCCGACTCTCTAATCATAAATAAACAACAGATTCATACAAATATATAGCTGTTTGGAAAAGATGTTATATATTTTTCGGGTCCGTTTGTCAATAGTTCGGTATTCTTATGTTACATTTGCACATTCAAGTTTAACACTATAGAAAAGAAAATTATGTTGAAGACTATCTTGTCTATTTCCGGCAAACCCGGATTATTTAAACTGGTTTCTCAAGGTAAAAACATGTTGATCGTAGAATCGTTGGTCGACAAGAAAAGAGTCCCTGCTTATGCCAAAGATAAAGTAATTTCCTTAGGAGATATCGCTATCTATACGGATGAGACAGAAGTTCCATTGCATGAAGTACTTACTTCTGTAAAAAATAAAGAGAACGGAAACCTGGTATCAGTTAATCCAGCCGCCAAGCCGGAAGAGCTTCGTGCTTTCATGGCAGAAGTGCTTCCTGATTTTGACCGCGAACGTGTATACCCAAGCGATATAAAGAAACTTATTTCGTGGTATAACATCCTGATTAACGCAGGAATTACAGACTTCACTCCGCAGGAAAATGCGGAAGAGGCTGAAGCGGAAGCGGAAACAGAGAATTAAAAAATAAAGGCGTCTGAATTTACATCAGACGCCTTTGTTTTTCTTAGAATATCGGGTTGCTCACCTTTTCATCCAGTAATGCCAGCTTGATAACCTGACTGATATCGTCCACATAATGGAATTCCAACCCTTTCAGATACTCTTCCTTTATCTCTCCAATGTCCTTCTTATTTTCCGAACATAAAATAATGGTCTTAATCCCGGCACGTTTGGCTGCCAATATCTTCTCTTTGATACCTCCTACCGGCAACACTTTTCCACGCAAGGTAATTTCTCCCGTCATCGCCAGGTTAGGCTTTACCTTCCGCTGTGTGAATGCAGATACCAGCGATGTAACCATAGTTACTCCGGCACTTGGACCATCCTTAGGTATGGCTCCTTCGGGCACGTGAACGTGTACGTTCCAGTTTTCGAAAAAGTCTTCACTAATACCAAACTGACCTGCGTGGGCATGGATGTATTCCAGTGCCAACATGGCAGACTCTTTCATTACATCACCCAGATTACCTGTCAACGTTAACTTCGATCCTTTTCCTTTGCTTAAGCTCGACTCTACAAAGAGAATTTCGCCACCTACGGAGGTCCACGCAAGTCCTGTCACCACACCGGCATATTCATTGCCCTGGTATTTATCACTGTTGTAGGTAACTGCACCCAGATACTCGTGCAGGTCTTCCGGCATGATAGATTCCGGCACTACCTCGTTGGTGGCAATTTTACGGGCCACTTTACGTAATACCTTGGCAATCATCTTATCCAGTTCGCGCACGCCACTTTCACGGGTGTACGATTCCACAATCACCTGCAGGGTTTTCTTGGGGAACTTAACCGATTTCTTTGGTATACCATGCGCTTCCAGCTGTTTAGGCACTAAATGCTTGGCGGCAATCTCAACCTTTTCCTCTATGATGTATCCGCTCACCTCGATCAGTTCCATACGGTCCAGCAACGGTTGCGAGATGGAATTGATGTTATTGGCTGTAGCTATAAACATTACCTTGCTTAAATCGTAATCTACATCCAGGTAATTGTCGTGGAAGGCATTGTTCTGCTCCGGATCCAGCACCTCCAGCAGTGCTGCTGCGGGATCGCCCTTGAAATCGGATGTAATCTTATCGATCTCATCCAGAATAAACACCGGATTGGATGTACCGGCTTTCAGGATATTCTGAATAATACGTCCCGTCATCGCCCCGATATAGGTGCGTCGGTGACCGCGAATCTCGGCTTCGTCGTGCAAACCGCCCAACGACATGCGAACATACTTACGGTTCAGCGCCTCTGCCACCGATTTACCCAAAGAGGTTTTTCCCACCCCCGGAGGACCGTAAAGGCAGATAATGGGCGACTTCATGTCTCCTTTCAGTTTCAATACAGCCAGGTGCTCGATGATACGTTCTTTTACCTTTTCGAGTCCGTAGTGGTCTCTGTCCAATACCTTCTCGGCATGCTTCAGATTAAAATTATCTTTGCTGTATTCGTTCCACGGAAGATTTACAAATGTTTGCACATACTGAGTCTGAATAGAGAAGTCGGGACTCTGCGGATGTAGCCGCTCCAGCTTTCTTAATTCTTTTTCGAAGGTTTCGGCAACTTCGGCCGACCATTTCTTCTTGGCTGCTTTAGCCTTCAGCGCTTTTATCTCCTGCTCGTTGATGTTTCCACCCAATTCCTCCTGAATGGTCTTTATCTGTTGCTGCAGGAAATACTCTCTTTGCTGTTGGTTGATATCCTCATGCGTTTTCAGCTGGATGGAATTCTTCAGCTCCAGAAGCTGGTACTCGCGATTCAGAATAAACAGCAGGCGGTACGCCCGGTCCTTCAAATCACCTATGAGCAGCAACTCCATCTTCTCGGCACCATTCACCACGTTGGTACAAGAGAAGTTTACCAGATATATTACGTTGTTATTATTCTTGATTGAAAAGATCATGTCACGGCTTGGATCTCCGGCCGACTTTAACATCTTGATAGTCAAATCCTTTATGGTTGATATCAGCGCCTCGAATTCACGGTCTTTCTTATCGGGCACAACGTCTTCAAGCAGCTCCACCTTCCCTTTCAGGTAGGGTTCCGTCTGCGTAAGCTCCTTCAACTCAAAGCGCTTCTTGCCTTGCAGAATCGCTGTTGTTGTTCCGTCCGGCATATCCAGTACGCGTACCACCTCGGCAATAACACCTATATTGTACAGGTCGTCCATCCCCGGATCGTCCGTTTCCCTATCTTTCTGGCATACTACGCCTATCAATATTTTTTTACCTTGAACTTCTTTGGCTAGACGAAGTGATTTCTGTCTGCCTATCATCACAGGCATGGCTATCCCCGGAAATAAAACCATATTCCGCAGAGGTAAAATAGGTATCTCGTTTCCAATATTCTCTATACCGTCCATAAAATCATCGTCAACATCGCATTCAGTAAGTATTGGAACTACCATTTCCATATCGTCGTCCAGATCGTCGTAAAGATCTTCGGTTAATTGCATCATTCTATTCTTTATCATACTTATTACATTATTATTGTATTCATGACAATAAACGTGCCAAAGATAATGAATATAAGACAAAATAGGATAAATTTGCAACCTCTTTAATATAGTATGGCAAATCCTTTTTTTAAATTTAAGAATTTCACGGTGTGGCACGACAAATGTGCAATGAAAGTGGGTACCGATGGGGTACTGCTGGGCTCGTGGGCATCTGTAGACGGATGTGACTCCATTCTCGATGTAGGAACAGGTACAGGGCTGATTTCCCTCATGGTTGCTCAACGCAGTAAGGCTGACATTCATGCAATAGATATCGACGAAGCCGCCTGCCTGCAGGCTAAAGATAACATTGCGGCCTCTGCATACCGGAGCCGTATACAGGTAACATGCACCTCGGTTCAGGAATTTGCCGAAAAGACGGATCGCACCTTCAGTCACATTCTGTCCAATCCCCCCTATTTTCCTAACTCGCTGAAAGGTCCGGACAAGCAACGCAACGCCGCACGACACAATGACACCCTGCCACTGGAAGAATTGCTCGCATCCTGTAATAAGATGCTTACCTCCGATGGAAAGATATCGCTTATACTTCCGGAGTCGTTATCAGACGCATTAAACGAAATAACAACAAGCTACCGGCTGTATCCGACACGTCGCACCCTGGTAATACCTACTCCCGGGTCTGCACCCAAGCGGATATTGGTGGAACTTTCACGTTCGCAAGAGACCGCCTGCGAGACCACTCATTTGATCATTGAACTGGCCCGTCACCAGTACTCTGCGGACTATATCCAATTAACAAAAGAGTATTATTTAAATATGTAAGGCAGGCGTTTATCGAAGAAGCGGGTAACCTCTTCGAAGAAATTATGCACCTCCTTGGAAAAAGTGATCACCTCCGGTGTAAACACCTTCAGGGCAGCAGGTATCACATGGATATCGATAACAGCATCTGCCATGACGGGCTCGCCATCCAGGTGCATCACGCCATCCTGCTGGCGGATGATCCTCACTTGCTTAGCCTTCAACGTCTTTATCTTACTGTTACGGTCTATCTGCTTGGTAAAAAGCTGAATGGCCAAAGGCGCAATATCCAGCGGAGTAAAGGGAGACAAGATGGTAAGGTCCATCATTCCGTCCTGAATATTGGCATGGGGCGCAATAAAAGCATTGTTACCGTATTGCGAAGCATTGCCACAGGCAACCAAAAACGCCTTTTCCTTGATTGTCTGGTTGTCTACCAACAATTCGTAGGGCTGCGGCCGGTAACTAAGGTACTCCTCAATGGTATTCTTTATATAGGTGATGGACCCACGTCTTTTCTCGGCGGCGAACTTCTGACTTACCGCCGCGTCGAACCCTACACCGCAGGTGCAGAAAAAGACACGCTGGTTCGCACTGCAGCAATCGATAGTGGTTACATTTCCCTTCAAAATAACTTCAAGTGCTTTTTTTGAATCCATGGGAATATGAAGCTCTCTTGCCAAGCCGTTTCCTGAACCTTTGGGCACAATTCCCAATATCGCCCTTGAGTGCAACATGGCACGGGCTATCTCGTTTACCGTTCCGTCGCCTCCAACCGCAATTATATAATCTGCCCCGGCATCCAATGCAGCCTGTGTAAGCACACTGGCATGTCCGGCATATTCCGTGAAAGATATGGTTAAAGCATGGTCGTTTCGGGAACAAATCTTTTCTATCATCCGGGGTATGGCTCTTTTAGATCCCACACCCGAAATCGGATTAATTATCGCATGTACAGATACCTTCTGGTTAATCATTGCATTTGTTTAATTACAATTGGTTTGCAAATTTAATATTTTTGTAAAACTTTTAACGTGTTTGGGGTACCATAAGATATTTTTTACTACTTTTGCGGCTAGATTTGAAAAAGCACTTGTGTATAAATGTAACAGATCTATGTTTTTCCGGAAACATTAAAGCGATATAAATCATTCTCTTTATTACAATATGAAACTTTTACAAGAGAAACTAGCAAAGTACGATATTCCGCAGAAGGCTATGGCCGCAGGAATTTACCCCTATTTCAGAATGATTGAAAGTGATCAAGACACTGAAGTTATCATTAGTGGAAAAAAAGTCCTGATGTTTGGGTCGAATGCGTACTTAGGATTGACAAATCATCCTAAAGTAAAGGAGGCAGCCATCGATGCTATCAAGAAGTATGGCACAGGTTGCGCCGGATCTAGATTCCTGAACGGAACATTGGATTTGCATATTCAGCTTGAAAAAAGATTGGCTGAGTTTGTTGGAAAAGAGGAGGCCATCATTTATTCAACCGGCTTCCAGGTTAATCTTGGCGTAGTGTCGTGTCTGACAGGACGAGAGGATTATATTCTTTGGGACGAATTAGACCATGCCTCCATTATTGAAGGTCATCGTCTTTCTTACTCCACCAAACTGAAGTACAAGCACAACGACATGGAATCGTTGGAAAAACAGCTTCAGAAGTGCGAACCGGACAAGATCAAGTTAATTGTGACAGACGGTGTATTCAGCATGGAAGGAGATGTAGCCAAGTTACCCGAAATTATTGCTTTGGCAAAAAAATACAATGCAAGCGTAATGGTTGACGAAGCCCACGGAATCGGTGTGTTAGGTAAACAAGGTCGCGGAACCTGCGATCATTTCGGTGTTACCGAAGATGTAGACCTGATCATGGGTACCTTCAGCAAGTCTTTTGCTTCCATCGGTGGTTTTATCGCATCCGACAAGGAAACAATCAATTACCTTCGTCACAATTCGCGCTCATACATCTTCAGTGCCAGCAACACTCCGGCAGCTACTGCAGCAGCAGGCGCAGCACTGGACATCATGTTAAGCGAACCCGAACGTATCGATCACCTGTGGAAACTTACCAACTATGCGTTGGAAGGATTCCGTACCATGGGATGTGAAATTGGTCATACTTCGACCCCTATCATTCCTTTGTATATCCGTGATAACGATAAGACCTTCATGGTTGTACGCGATTTGTTCGACTTAGGTGTATTTGTAAACCCGGTGGTTTCTCCTGCCGTAGCACCTCAAGACACGTTGATCCGTTTCTCGTTGATGGCTACACACACACAAGAGCAGCTCAACCAGGCAATGGATGCTATCCAGACAGTATTCAAGAAATACGGAATCATTTAATTTTGATTCTAAATCCATACAGGAAAGCCCTGAACCGTTTTGGTTCGGGGCTTTCTTATTTTATCTCATTTCTTTCTTTTTTTTATCCTTTTACAAAAGTGTAAGAATAAATAGCTATTTTTGCATAACTACATATATTATACAGTAAAAAAAATGGATTTTAAACTAAATAAAGGAGGTTGCTGCATGAACTCCAAGGGCTGCAGCAAGAAACAAGATACCAAACTTAATACATACGACTGGCTATGCGACGTACCCGATGCGGCCAATGCCACCGACTATGTAGAGGTTCAATTTAAGAACACCCGTAAAGGTTACTACCTCAACAACACAAAAATCCCGTTGGAAAAGGGAGATGTGGTAGCCGTAGAAGCCAGTCCCGGTCACGATATCGGCACTGTAACCCTAACCGGCAAACTTGTTCTGCTTCAAATGAAAAAGAACAATGCACGGACCGAAGGGACCGAAGTAAAGAAGGTTTACCGCAAGGCTAAACCCAATGATATAGAGAAGTTTGAAGAGGCCAAGGCCAAGGAACATGCCACGATGATCCGTTCGCGGCAAATTGCTACCGAGCTGGGCCTGAATATGAAGATTGGCGATGTGGAATACCAGGGAGACGGCAACAAGGCCATTTTCTATTACATAGCCGACGAGCGTGTGGACTTCCGTCAGCTTATCAAAGTATTGGCCGATGCCTTCCGCGTACGCATCGAGATGAAACAGATCGGAGCCCGTCAGGAAGCCGGACGAATCGGAGGAATCGGTCCCTGCGGCCGCGAACTTTGCTGTTCTAGCTGGATGACCAGCTTTGTATCCGTTGCCACGGGTGCGGCCCGCTATCAGGATATATCCATGAATCCGCAAAAGCTGGCCGGTCAATGTGCCAAGCTTAAGTGCTGCATCAACTACGAAGTGGATTCCTATGTGGAAGCACAAAAAAGACTCCCTTCACGCGAAGTGGTACTTGAAACAAAAGACAGCAATTACTACCATTTCAAGACCGATATATTCAAGAGAGAAATCACCTACTCTACCGACAGATCGTTTGCAGCCAACCTGGTAACGATTTCGGCCGACAGGGCCTTTGATATCATCGGAATGAACAAAAGGGGTAATAAGCCTGTAAACCTGGAAGGCGATACCAAGCCCGAAGCACCTAAGAGAGATGCTCAGGATATATTGGGACAGGAAAGTGTAACCCGTTTCGACAACACCGTAAAGAAAAAGAAAAAGAAGCGTCCCAACGAAGGTGGCGACAGAGAGCAAGGGCCCGTAAAAGCCTCTGCAGAAGGCGATTCGCTGGTTAAGAAAGTAACACCGGTAACCGAAAACCAGTCGCCAGTCAAAAAGGCAGGCAACCCAAACGAAGGTAACCAGCCCAAGGGGAACAAACCCGACCGCGAACAAAACCGCGACCGCGATAACCGTAATCCACGAGACAACCGCGAAAGGCCTAACCGCCCCAACCGCGAAAACGGGAACCGCGATGCCAATCCACGCGATAATGTGCAACGCGAAGCTCGCGAAAACAACCAGCCGGAAGGAAAAGAAAACAAGGAAAATCCGGTACGCGACAATGCAGCACCGCGCGACAACAATGCACCGCGTGAAGGAGGCAACCCCCGCAACAAACGTAAAAACAGACAGCGTAACAAAGGTGATAAGTCCAGAAACAATGACAATGCGCAAAGCGGAAACAACCCCGGACCAACGCCCGAAGCGTAACTCCCTGTTGATTTGCCTGTTGGCCACTCTTTTCTTCTCCTGTACGCAACCGGCTCTGTACGACCAGTACCAGCCCATTGAAAATGCGGTATGGGAGAAGAATAAAGAATACTATTTCTCATTTCAGGTGAGCGATATCAGTGTGCCATACGATGTAACCCTCGAGATAAGGAACAACAACCTGTATCCCTTTCAAGACCTATGGGTATTTTATAGTGAAGAACAACCCATCGGTCCGCTTAAGCGGGATACGTTGCAATGCATGCTGGCAGATAACCGAGGAAAATGGCATGGCAAGGGAATCTCCCTGTTTCAGTCCAGCTTCCCCCTGCGAAAAAGGTATACCTTCTCCCATACGGGGCAGTACACCTTCAGTATCCGCCAGGGCATGCGAAACGACTCGCTTCCCGGCATCCAGGAGATAGGCATGCGCGTGATACAGTCGCCGTAATCAGAGCCGCTCGTTACGGGCAGCATCCATACGCAGGAAGATAAACAGCAAGATGGTAAATCCCCACAGGGAGGAACCTCCATAACTAAAGAATGGTAGCGGAATTCCGATAACCGGAGTAAGCCCCGTTACCATTCCTATATTAATAGCCACGTGGAAAAAAAAGATGGAAGCCACGGAATACCCGTAAATACGCTGGAACGTGCCGTGTTGCCGCTCGGCCAGAGTGATCAGGCGCAAGATAAAGACCCCAAACAAGATCACCACCAATGCCGCCCCTACAAAGCCCTGCTCCTCACCCACCGTACAGAAAATAAAATCCGTATCCTGTTCGGGTACATACTTTAATTTGGTCTGCGTCCCATTGAGGAATCCCTTACCGGAAAATCCACCGGAACCGATGGCAATCTTGGACTGATTCACATTATACCCCGCACCGCTTGGGTCGTCTTCCAACCCCAGTGACACCTTGATACGAATCTGCTGATGCGGCTCCATAATCTCGTCGAACACATAATCCACCGAGTACAGAAAGCCCACAGATCCCACGGCAAACAAAGCAATCATCGCATACTGCCGTACCCACCCCCTCAGAGAGAGATAAACAAGGTAAATCACCAAAGCAGCCATCAGCCCCCAGGCAATCCAGAGGAAATTAACCGGAATAAAGAAATTAACCAGGTAACCGATCAGAAAGGCAGTCCCCACCGTTATCAGAATCACCTTCACCACCAGACCGTCCCTGCGCAAAACCTGTACCAGGAAAGGCGTAATAAGCAACACCATCAGAAATACCAGAAACTGTCCCAAAGGCGTAATGCCCCACAACACATCCGAAAACTTCATGGAAGTAACAAAGAACACCACTGCACAAACACCTGTAAGCAAGATGTAGCCGGACATACCCTCGCGATACAACACCAAAAAGAAGGCCAGGTACACCAATGCCGAACCCGTCTCCTTCTGCATCATAATCAGCAACATAGGCAGCAAAATCAACCCCAGGGTAAGTGCAAAATTGCGGACACTGGAAAGCGTAAACCCGTAGGAACTCATAAGCTTTGCCACCGCCAGTGCCGTGGCAAACTTGGCAAACTCGGCCGGCTGCAAGCGGATGGGCCCCAGCACCAGCCAGGAACGCGAACCCTTGATGTCGGGAGCCAGAAAAATGGTGGCGATAAGCAGTAAAATCATACCTATATAAAAGACATAGGCAAAAATATCGTAGAAATCACTCTCCAGCATCAGGATCACAAAAATAAGTCCCACAGCCATCCCGGCCCACATAAGCTGCGACCCGGCACGACCGTCCAGGCTGAACAGTCCCGTATTATCGAACTCGTAACTGGCACCGCAGATACTTATCCACCCCATGATGATCATAATCACATACAAAGCGATGGTAAACCAGTCGACCGACCTCCATGTATCTATTTTTCTATAAGGCATTTCCCGGCATTATAACTGAATTAACAATAAATTCTTCCGTAGCCTTGCTTGCTTCCGGAATCTCTCCCCGCAGGTACTTCTCAAACATCAACTTCCCGATCGGCACAGCATATTCGGCACCAAAACCCGCGTTCTCTATAAACACAGCAATGGCAATTTTAGGATGATCCTTCGGAGCAAACCCCATAAAGATGGAGTGGTCCTTTCCATGGGGATTCTCGGCCGTACCCGTCTTACCGCACACTTCGATATCCGGCAGATAAGTACCCCGGCAGGTACCACCTGCCACCGCCTGGGCCATCCCCTCCACAATATAATCGTAATAATGCGAATCGACGGAGGTCTTTCTTTTCTTTGTATACAAGGTATCCAGCGGCATATCTTCAATCTTCTTCACCACGTGGGGCGTATAGAAATGCCCCCGGTTGGCGATGGTAGCTGCCAGATTGGCAATCTGCAACGGAGTAGAGGTAATTTCACCCTGACCGATGGCTGTAGATATAATCGTGCTGGAGTTCCAGCGCTTGCGGTAAATCTTGTCGTAAACCTGACTATTGGGAATGTACCCCCGCTTCTCTCCCGGTAAATCGATACCCAGCTTATACCCGTATCCCATGGAAACCACGTGGTTCTTCCAAACCTCGAAAGCCTCCTGAATGCTTGGATAACGCTTGCGGCTGTCCAGCATATCGTGCAAACCCCAGCAAAAATAGGCGTTGCACGAGGTTGCCAGGGCAGACACCAGGTTAAGAGGCGAAGCGTGACCGTGACAAGCGGGCTTGCCCCCACGCAACGGATATCCGTGGTAGCAGGTGTACATGGTTTGCGGCGAAATGATACCCTCCTGCAGGAAAACAAGTCCCTGTACCGGTTTAAAAGTAGAACCCGGCGGGTAGTAGGCCATGATAGGGCGATCAAACAAAGGTTTGTTGGGATCCTTCTCCAGCAGCTGATGATTCTTTCCGCGCATACGCCCCACCAGCATAGAGGGATCAAACGTAGGAGCCGACACCATGGCCAATATCTCGCCCGTTTCGGGCTCAATCACCACAATCCCGCCCAACTTGTTCTGCATCAGCTTTTCGCCATAGGCCTGTAAATCCATATCAATGGCCAGGGTAAGGTTTTTACCCGATTGAGGCACCACATCGTGTTTGCCCTCTTCGTAACGGCCTTTTATCCTGCCGTGGGCATCGCGGAGCAGAATCTCCACCCCTTTCTCTCCACGCAGTATCTCTTCGTAAAACTTCTCAACCCCCGTGCGGCCCGAATAGTCGCCCTGCACATAGTAGGGATCTTTCTGAATATCCCGCTGGTTCACCTCTCCTATGTTACCTAACACATGGGCGGCATAAGGATACTGATACTGGCGGATGGTACGGTTCTGGATATAAAAACCCGGAAACTTATACAACTTCTCCTGCAACACACCGTACTCCTGTGCCGAAAGCTGATTCATAAACACCTGAGGCACATACGACGAGTAACCCGGATTAAGTTTCCGGTTTTTGATGTCGCCCATCCGTTTGATAAACTGAGCCTTGGTTATGCCCAATATATCACACAGGTCGGTTGTATCAAAAGGCTGAATCTCGCGCATAATCAGCATCACGTCGTAGGCAGGCTGGTTATACACCAGTAACTTTCCGTTACGGTCGTACAACATCCCCCGCGACGGATACAATGTCTTTTTAAGAAACGCATTACTATCGGCCCACGCCTTGTAATCGTTATCCAGCACCTGCAGATAGAACAGACGGGCAATAAAAATAACAACCAGCAAGACAACCGCCCCGCCAATCACATACTGCCTGTTCTCCTCATTGTACACCCTGTTAGCCATCTATCCTGTGCGATTCGATATTAAACGCCTCAACGATAAAAATCACCAGCACCGTAAGCGCCGCACTTGCCACGATACGCAGCAGCATGAAGAGCGGATCAAAGAAGGTGAGCGACTCGATGCTGAACAGAGCCACATGATGCAATATGGTGATAAACAACGAAAAACGGAAAAAACCACCGTAGCCAAACACCTTGAAAGAGGGATAAACACCTTCGGGCAGCTCGTTCCCCATCATCACATTGATAAGCGGAGCACGCAAGAAACCCACCAGGGTGCAGGCCGCAGCATGCATACCGGGCGTATTGGCAAACAGATCGATCACCAATCCCATTAAAAAGGAAAAGAAAACAACCAGCGAGCGGGAGGTACCCACCGGCAACTTCAATATAAAATACAGGTACAGGAAAGGCGTTGCAATGCGCAGGAAGTGAATGTTGTTCAGTACAAAAATCTGAATCAATGCAAACACAACAAAATAAAACGTACCTCTCAGTATATTATTAATCATTTCGTTTCGCCTCTTGTTCTACTTCTATTTGTTCTTTCTGCCTTTTATTATTTATAATACGCACATGCTGCAACGATGTAAAATCTGTTGCCAGCAACACTTCCAGCGTATAGAAATTATCGTCGTGCTGCTTCTTGTGTGCCGCGATGGTACCCACCCGTATCCCCGAAGGGAAGATAGCGGAATACCCGCTGGTTACCACCGTATCCCCTTTCTGGAATACCACGTGACGGGGCAGCTCCTCCAGGTCGGCCATCCGCGGATCGCGTCCGTTCCAGGTTAACGACCCGAAATTATTGCTGCGCAATACCTTGCAACTAAGTCGGAATTTAGGATTAAGCACCGGCAGGATCACCGCATAATGATCGCTCACCACCGAAACAATACCCACCACACCTTTGGAGGAAACCACCCCCATATCCGGTGCGATACCATCTGCCTTACCCTTGTTTATCGTTATATAATTGAATTGCGACGAGATGCTGTTGCTCACTACCTCCGCACTAATAAAATCGAAATCAAACACCTCCGTCGAGTCGGGGGTGAAACCACGGAAAGCCACCGTATCGGCAAGCAATCCATCCATCTGGTCCTGCAGGCGCAGCAGCTCCATCTCCAGCAGGCCGTTACGCTCCATCAGGTCTTTGTTAATATCACGCAGACTCAGGTACGTATTTACAGCACCTGTTACGGAAGCAATTTTCCCGGTAATCACATTACCCGAGCTAAAGAGTATGTTGCGCTGATACGCATTGCTGCGATACACCAGCACCAGCGATACAATCTCCAGCAAAAGGAATAAAAACCAATGTCTTTTTCTAATCAGGAAATCAAGCAGTTTCCGCATAGCTACTAATTAAAAGGATCCCCCGGACAACCGCCCGGGGGATTACTTATTATCGGATAAGGAAATTAAACTTATCAATATTCTTCAGAGCCACCCCGGTTCCTTTCGCGACAGCGTGCAACGGATCTTCCGCCACATGGAACGCGATACCGATCTTATCGGTCAGGCGCTTATCCAATCCACGCATCAGGGCACCACCTCCGGCCAGGTAAATACCGTTACGAACAATATCGGCATACAATTCGGGGGGAGTCTGCTCCAGGGCACTCAGGATAGCCGCTTCCATCTTGGAAATAGATTTTTCCAGACAGTGGGCAATCTCCTGGTAAGAAACAGGCACCTCCATCGGAAGGGCCGTCATCTGATTAGGACCATGCACCACATAGTCCGCCGGCGGATTCTCCAGCGAAGTAAGCGACGAACCCACATTTATCTTGATCATTTCGGCCGTACGTTCGCCTACCTTCACATTGTGTTGTCTGCGCATGTACTCCATGATGTCGGCCGTAAGGTCGTCTCCGGCAATACGGATAGACTTGTTGGAAACAATACCGCCCAGCGAAATAACCGCAATTTCGGTAGTACCCCCACCTATATCCACAATCATGTTACCCTCGGGCGCTTCCACATCGATACCGATACCGATTGCCGCAGCCATCGGTTCGTAAATCATGTATACATCGCGACCTCCGGCATGCTCGGCAGAGTCGCGCACAGCACGCAATTCCACTTCGGTACTGCCCGAAGGAATACAAACCACCATCCGCAACGAAGGCGTAAACCAACGGCTTTTGGGGTTTATCATCTTAATCATGCCGCGAATCATCTGCTCGGCCGCATAGAAGTCGGCAATCACCCCGTCGCGAAGCGGACGGATGGTCCGGATGTTCTCGTGGGTCTTACCATGCATCTGACGTGCTTTTTCCCCTACAGCCAGCACCTTGTCGGTACGGCGGTCCAGGGCAACCACCGAAGGTTCGTCCACCACAATCTTACCATTGCAGATAATAATCGTGTTGGCCGTTCCAAGGTCCATTGCTATCTCTTGTGTGAAAGAAAATAATCCCATTTTTTCTGCTAATTTAAAACATTAATGTTTGAAGTGACGAACCCCCGTCTTAACCATAGCCAATCCATGCTCGTTGCAATACGCCACAGACAACTTGTCATTGATTGAACCACCCGGTTGAATTACCGCGGTAATACCCGCCTGATCTGCAATTTCCACGCAATCGGGGAAAGGGAAGAAAGCATCCGAAGCCATTACAGCACCCTTCAGGTCGAAGTTAAAACTGGCCGCCTTTTCGATGGCCTGCTTCAAAGCATCCACACGCGAAGTCTGACCGATACCGCTGGCGCACAACTGCTTGTTTTTAACCAGGGTGATGGCGTTAGACTTACTGTTCTTCACCAACTTGTTGGCAAACAACAAATCATCCACTTCGGCCGATGTAGGCTGTTTGTCTGTCATCGCCTCCAGATCGGCAGCCGTCTGAATGCTCAGGTCCTTGTCCTGCACCAGTACACCATTCAACAACGAACGGAACTGAACATCGGCTGTCTTCGTATTTTTACGGATCAGGATAATCCGGTTTTTCTTTTGCATCAACACTTCAAGCGCATCCGTATCGTAATCCGGAGCGATAATCACTTCGAAGAAAATCTTATTGATCTCTTCTGCAGCCTCTTTGTTAATCACGCCGTTGGTAATCAGGATACCGCCAAAGGCAGAAACCGGATCGCCGGCAAGTGCATCCTTCCAGGCTTCCAGCACAGTGCTGCGCGATGCGATACCACAGGCGTTGTTGTGCTTCAGGATGGCGAATGTAAGTTCGTTAAACTCATTGATCAGCGTTACGGCAGCATCAATATCCAACAGGTTGTTGTACGAAATCTCCTTACCCTGCAGCTGTTCGAACATCGCTTCGAAGTTACCGTAGAACAAGCCCTTCTGATGCGGATTCTCGCCATAACGAAGCACCTTGGCATCGTTTACGGCACAGCGGAAGGCAGAACCCTCGCCCCCGTCGAAGTAAGAGAAAATCGCACTGTCGTAACCAGACGAAACCATGAAGGCCTCCTTGGCAAACCAACGGCGGTCTTCCAGGGAGGTAAGCGCACCCTGCTCGTCCAGTAACTGTAAAAGTGGTTTGTACTGCGCTTTGGAAGCCACAATAACCACATCCTTATAATTTTTAGCAGCAGCGCGTATCAGCGAGATGCCACCTATATCAATCTTTTCAATAATTGCCTGATCTTCGGCCCCCGAAGCCACTGTATCCTCGAAAGGATATAGGTCAACAATCACCAGGTCTATCTCAGGTATTTCGTACTGCGCAATCTGTTCGTTATCCGTAGGATTATCCCTGCGGGTCAGGATACCACCAAAAACCTTGGGGTGCAATGTTTTAACACGGCCACCCAAAATAGACGGATACCCCGTAAGGTCTTCCACCGCATCGCAGGGAATTCCCAAAGATTCAATAAAAGTTTGCGTTCCTCCCGTAGAAACAAAGCTAACGCCCTCACGGTGAAGCTTTGTTAAAATTTCATCCAATCCCTCCTTATGGTATACCGATACCAGTGCGCGTTTGATTTTTTTCGTTGCAGACATCTTACCTAACTATTTACTTTATTGTTTTGAAGCACAAAAATAGCTATTTTATTTCTAATAAGGCAGTTCGTACTACTAAAATTCCTTTTAAAAACTGAATCTTTGTCAGTTTGCAAAAAAAAGGGTCCGCATCCACGTTAAAGCAGACACAGACCCTCTGTCAGGAAATCCGATTTTTTTATTTCAAACGCTTGAACACCATAGGTTCAAGCATGGACGAAAGCACATTTTTAAGCTCCAACCTGTTAAAATCGTCGGAGAAATGAAAGATAAACACATCCGCAGGCTCGTCGGCACCGGCCCCGTTTGCATAGTACAGGTACAGGAACTTCCCTGCAATCTCGTACTTCGAAGGCCTGGCAGTCAGGGTCATCAGATCATCGTGATACAGCACTGTACCATCGGAAAGAAACTCCATGCTGAAATCGGTATCCACAGGCACATGGCCCTCGTCGCCGGTAACATTCACCCATTTCCCCACAATGGCCTGCCGGGCGGTGTCATCGTCGTCGTCGCACCCCGTAAAACCCACCATCAACAGCAAGGCCGTCAAATTCAAAAACAAAAACAATCGCCTGTTCATACCACCTGTTTCTATACAAATTAAGACGCATAAAAACCCCGATTCGTTGCATGCGTGGGTAGAGAAATAAGATCTATTTCAGGTAATATTCAAAAAATGAGTAAATAATCTCGTTTGATGCGGTTGTTGGAGAATGATCCGGCCTGTTACTCATCCCCACCCTGTTTTCATAGCCCAGCAATCGATACACTTCAATCGTTCTGTTTAAAGGAATCCAACGTTCAACCGGGTCTTCCGAACCTCCTGAAACCAAGAAAGGTCTTGGGGCCATCAAGGCATGTAATTCGTGCAGATCGAAGCCCTTTTTTCTCAACTCAGGATACAATCCCTTTGCCGGATTATCTTTACTTATAACACCCCTCGGCCTCCAGGGCTGCGGGTGGTAACCCAGATAGTAAGGCTCCCAGTAGTTTACAGATTCCCTTGTTTCGTCAAATACAATACCGGGATCCGACCAGGCAGCACAGGCAAATTTATCGAACAGACAAGAGGCAAACATCGCCCATTTCCCTCCGAAGGAATGACCAACAATTCCGATACGTGTAGAATCTACATCGGGAAACCGCGACAAGGCATTCCATGCGTTTGCAGCGGCATAGGCCAGCATGGACAGAGGCTGGATGGTTGCATGGTTTAATTCAGGATAGAACAGTGCATATGTTTTTGCCTCGGAGGCCTCTTTGGTCCCGATGGAAAGGGTGATAAATCCCCTTTTCGCAAGCTGGTAAGCAAAATCACGGTTCGGTTTATCGCTCAGTCCGATGGCCGTTTCCGGCTCATAGAAAACAGTAATCACGGCCGGTTTTTTCCCTTCCCCAACAGGCACAAGCAGGTAGCCTGTGGTATATTCATTCGGGGTCCACCGGAAGCGCACTGTATACTGTATAAAGTCTTCACGTAACACCTTGCTGATAATCTGCAGGTTGTTATTTTCAATCAATGGCGGCCACTCTCCCAGTATGGCATTCCATTTCGCTAAGATTTCATTCCTCCGGCTTTCCCATTCCGTTGGGTTGGCAACCGTATCTCCATTATAAAACCGTAACGCCGACCGATAATCACCCACGCTATCCCTGAACCGGGCAGGAGGTGTAAAACAGGGCTCTATATGCCTCCATGCCCTATCCTTATCGGCGAGACTTTCCTGCGAATAAAGATCGGGGGCGACCGTAATAATAGCGAGTAACAAGGTTAACCAAAATTGTTTCATAGACTTTATCGTTTCAATGCATGTAAAAATAATCATATATAATTTATCAGTTTCCCACAATTGCGAAATAAATATCTCATATTGCGAAAAAGATCTGGTTGTTGATGCAAATATACCACCGCCCAAAGACACAAATCCACCTGTGTCCACTTGTGTCCGCATTTGTCCACTAAAGTAAAGATAAGTACAGATAAGTACACTTACCTTATGCTTTCAGTATTTCAGACTAGAGTATTTGTCCTAAATCGAAGCATCGGAAATGGGGCACAAACTATTTCCTTTCCAAAATAAGCTTATTTGCTCTTCAAAATAAGCTTATTTGCTCTTCAAAATAAGCTTATTTCAACGCCCAAATAAACTTATCTGAGTCCTGAAATCAATTGATTTAAAATGGGGAAAGCTTTTAGAGATAAACACATGTAACTTAACCTGCAGTGATTAATCCAAGTCAAGATAAACATGTACTCGCAATCTTCTTCAGACTAAGATGATAAGTAATTTATTCCTTCCGGAACAAACAGACTACAGGTAATTATTATCACTAAAAAGTAAAAGAATTTCCTCCAGAAAATGTGCCATAAAGTGTATCTGCAAGCTGGTAAAAAAATATTTTAATTTGAATATTATACAAAATGAATAGTTTTTCGTCAAAAAAAAGTTAGCAATAAAGACTTATAACACTACAGTTCAAGATTTTAACACGCAATGAGAATAATTACAAGATTAATAAAAACGTCAAAAAAGTATAATCTGACCTTCCGAAAATATTTCGTATCATTGCAGCCGAAAGCAATTTCAAACAACGAACGAAACAAATCTCCTCAGCTTGCGGAAGCGATTTAACCAAAGCCCAGCCGGAGGGCAAAACAAATCCGGAAAGACAATAGCGATTGTCTGAAGCATTTATCAGTAATGGAAAGTCTTTGAATTCCGGTTTTTTTTAAAACTATCTTGAATATGCATTATATATTTAAGAAGCTTAGGACATAGGATAGGACATTTCGAAGTCAAAACCCTCATCAACACAGGAAAGTTGACGACATTAGGATAGGACATTTAATTATAACATTACTAATTACCTTTAAAATCGATACGATGAATAAATTTTTTGCGTTAGAAAACTTACTGAAAAGCGGATACTGCATCATTCCCCGGGTGATATTGGATAACCAGCAGAGCAGCTGTAAAAAGACAGCCCTCAGAGCAGATATCCTCAGCTACTTTTACCAAAAGGCCTACTTTGCCAAAGGCGATGTAGTGCTGGACGGGCGGATCTACACATGCTTTAGGGGAGAGCTGATTGTGAATCAGCAAGAACTGGCCGCTTTTTTTAAAACCGAACGCAGGCAATGGAACCGCATCATGGCAGAGTTTACAAGTGAAAACATCATCCGTGTTGACAGATTAAGAGGCGGATCCCGCATCACCATAGTAGCTTACGACTGCATTGTGGGTAAGAAAAGCGCCCAGTACAAGCTGTCAAACGGAGGCGATAAAGCAGCCGAAGATGCAGCACCCAAAGCTAAAAAGCCGAAACTGGGCGTTTGGGTCGAAAACTACTACCCCGAGCACCACGTAAAGGGTTGCGACATACCCCCAATTGAGATTGATTTAGAGAAACTAATCGCTCTTCAAAAAATGAGAGAAGAGGAAAATAACAAACAAAAAAACATCTTCCGGAAGTAATCTGCAGAATACCTTTCGGAAGGTAAAAAAAATCACAGGAAAACACGAAAGGCAAGTTGGAGCCGACAGGCAATTCGTTAACCCTAAAACAAAACAGATTTATTATGAAAACAGAAATTATTAGCTATAATGATGGGTAACAGTCAGTCTATTTACCAATTTCATTGCGGCCTTTTTTTCTATTCTTGTTCTTATTGATACTCTCCAGCTCTTCCATTGTATTGTAAAGTGGTTCGGAAAGCAGCTCCTTTATGGCTTTTGAATAACCCAATGCTTTAGCTAATGCTACATAAGATGCCAAAGATATAGTGTGTTTCTGTTCAAACTTAGCAATTGTAGGTGTAGGAACTCCACTAAGGGCAGTAAGCGCCTCTCTAGAAAGCCCCTTCTCAAGCCTGCACTTCTGCAAATTAACAGCCAGAATATCTAATAATTCATCAGGCGTATCAAGATCAAAATTATAAAGTAATTGCATACTATTGTATCTTATTATTGCGATTATTGGACTTATGAAATACTATTGTAGCAGATACAATGATAATATTTCTTTATCAATAATCAAAATCTAGCTTAGGACAAACTTGGGACAACTGCTGTCTTAAGTTTAATACCGACTGCTTTTTTGAACACATCCAGGTGCTGCGAAGAAAAAAAATATAAAAAAAAGGACGAATTATTTGCAGATTATCAGAAAAGATATACATTTGCTGCCGA